>JAABUJ010000660.1_pt1 | contig 63425 bp, 62 predicted proteins | sample 5559131 | NCBI WGS metagenome assembly JAABUJ01 (sample SAMN10711875, study PRJNA513366) | rock metagenome | isolation source: Antarctica rocks | place: Antarctica: Victoria Land, Mt New Zealand nord | collected 2016-01-07 | reverse complement strand
TCGGGCTGGCGGTGCAGCACCGCCTCGAAGGTCCGGCGCCCGACGTCGGGGTCGGTCATGCCGGTGTCTGTGAACTGGCCGATGTCGGCCGGGACGCCGTAGAGCTCGTCGAAGGCCAGGCGCCAAGAGGTGGCTCCTGCCCCGCCGGTGATGATCAGCGTCCCGTCGATGTCGAAGAGGATCGCGATGCGCCCTGCCGCCATGGTCATCCCGCCGGCTTCTCGGCGTGGCCGCCGAACTGCTGGCGCATGGCCGAAAGCGCCTGGTTTGCGAAGTGGTCGAGGTCGCGCGAGCCGAAGCGCGAGAAGAGCGCGGCGGAGAGTACCGGGATCGGGACGCCCTCCTCGATCGCGGCGATCGCCGTCCAACGGCCCTCGCCGGAGTCCGATACCCGTCCCGAGAAGTCCTCGAGCGTAGGCGACTCGAGCAGCGCCGCGGCGGTCAGGTCGAGCAGCCAGGAGGCGATCACGCTGCCGCGCCGCCACACCTCGGTCGTGGCCGCGATGTCAATCTCGTAGCGGTAGTACTCGGGGTGCTCGAGCGGCGCGGTCTCGGCGTCGGCCTCCCGCTTCACCGAGCCGGCGTCGGCGTTGCGCAGGACGTTCAGGCCCTCGGCGTAGGCGGCCATGATGCCGTACTCGATGCCGTTGTGGACCATCTTCACGAAGTGCCCGGCGCCGCTGGGACCGCAGTGCAGGTAGCCGTGCTCGACGCCGGCGGGCTCACCGGTGCGTCCCGGAGTGCGCGACGCGGCGTCGACGCCGGGCGCGATCGCTTCGAACAGCGGCCCCAGCCGGTCCACGACCTCGGGCTCACCGCCGATCATGAGCGAGTAGCCCCGCTCGAGGCCCCAGACGCCGCCGCTCGTGCCGACGTCGACGTAGTGGATTCCCCGCTCGGCCGTCGCGGCGGCGCGGTCGATGTCGTCGCGGTAGTAGGAGTTGCCGCCGTCGATGATCACGTCGTCTCGCTGCATCCGCTCGCGCAGGTCGCGCACGGTCTGCTCGGTCACGTCGCCGGCGGGCACCATCACCCACACCGCACGCGGCGGTTCGAGCTGCTCGAGAAGCTCGTCGAGCGAGCCGGCACCGATGGCGCCCTCGCCCTCCAGCTCGCGCACCGCATCCGCGTTCACGTCAAAGACGACGCACTCGTGCCCCGCGGGCAGGAGCCGGCGCACGAGGTTCGATCCCATCCGTCCGAGCCCGACCATTCCCAGCTGCATGCTCCGCTACCTCCACTTCTCGGCTCGGTCGCCCGTCGTGTAGTGCAGTACCTGCTCGAGCGAGTCCCTGAGCGCGGTCAGGCCGGCGGTCGGATCGTCGCCGACGTCGATGCGCAGGGCGCGGCGGCCGCGCTGTGCGAGCACGTCGAAGTCGCCGCGCGCCTGGGCCTCCTTGACGACGCCGAACGTGTAGGCGTGATCTGGAACGGGGAGCTCGACCGTGTCGCCGCAGGTGATCTGCAGGAACACGCCGGAGTTCGGGCCGCCCTTGTACGCCTGCCCAGTCGAGTGCTGGAAGCGCGGGCCGAAGCCCACGCAGGTCGCCACCCGCAGGTGGTCGCGGACCAGCACGCGAATCTCGCTCAGGAGCTGCTCGTGCTCGTCGCTCATCGGGACGTAGGCCAGTAGCGCGACGTAGTCGCCCGGCTCGACGAGGCTGAGGTGCGCCGCCAGGTAGTCCTCGAATGTCCGCGCGCCGCCGACGTCGTCGTCGAGCTCGCGGGCGTTGCGCTCGTCGGCGATGAGCCGAAACCCTTCGCCCTCGTAGAGCGGCACCAGGTCGGGTAGCGACCCCGACCGGTCGTAGGCGTCGGTGAGCTCGCGTGCCGCGACCTTGGCGTCCTCGACGTCGGGCTGGTCGAACGGGTCGATGCCGATGATGGCGCCGGCGACCGCGGTCGCGAACTCCCAGCGGAAGAACTCACCGCCGAGGTCGTAGACGTCGTCGAGCCGGATGCGCACGACCGGATGCCCGGCGTCCTCGAGTGCCCCCAGCCTGGCGTCCTGCTCGTCGTCGTGGTCGGAAGCCAGGCGGAGATGGACGAACAGCCGGTCGGAGCCGTAGGCGCCGGGATCGCCGAGCGGCTCGCGGTCGACCGGGACGATCCCCTTGCCGTGCTTGCCGGTCGACTCGGCGAGCAGCTGCTCGAGCCACGCGCCGAGGTCTCGGACGCCGGCGGAGGCGACCAGGGTGAGCTTGTCGCGGCCCCGTGTCGCGCACGTCCCGACGATCGCGCCGAGCTCGAGACCCGGGTTGTCAGCGGCGGGCACGCAGGCGGCACACGCGTGCGCCATCCGTTCGGCGTTCTCGATCAGCGCCATCACATCGACGCCGCAGGCGGCGCCGGGGATCATCCCGAAGTCCGACAGCGCCGAGTAGCGCCCGCCGATCGACGGCGAGCCGTGAAAGATGGCGCGGTAGCCGTCGCGCTCGGCGAGCTGCTCGAGCGGCGAGCCGGGGTCGGTGATGGCGATAAACCGCCGGCCGGCCTCCTCGGCGCCGAGCAGCTCCTTCACCCGGGCGTGGAAGTAGGCGGCGAAGATATTCGGCTCGAGCGTGGTGCCCGACTTGGAAGAGACGAAGAAGAGTGTTTGCCCAAGGTCGAGCCCGTCCTCGAGCTCCTTGATCTGCTGCGGATCGGTCGAGTCGAGCACGCGCAGGTCCGGCAGGTCGTCGTGCGAGGCGAACGTGAGCGAGAGCACCTCCGGAGACAGGCTCGATCCGCCCATGCCGAGCAGCAGCGCGTGCTCGAACCCGCCCGAGCGGACGTCGTCGGCCAGCGCGGCGTAGTGGTGCTGGTGGACTTGTCGGTCCATCGCCACGCCGAGCCAGCCGAGCCACCGGTCCTCGTCAACACCGGTCCACAGCGTCGGGTCGTGCGCCCATAGCCGGGCGACCTTCTCGCCGTCGCGCCAATCGCGGACCGCCGCGTCCACCGCGGCGTCGAGCTCGGCGGGCAACGAACGGCTGAGCGTCGCTGCCTCCGTGTCGGACGGTGCCTGCACCGACTGCTCGATGGAGGAGAGAAGCTTGCCAAACGCCTCATCGAACTTCTCGAGCCCCTCGTCGAGCAGGTCCGCGGTGATCTGGTCGAGATCGACCCCCTCGTCGGCCACCGCGGCGAGCAGCGCCCGCGCTCCGTCGAGGTCCTCGCTCAGCGTCACTCGCCCCGTTCCGTGGGCCTTGAAAGCGTCGTAGGTCGCCGGCGGGATCGTGTCCACCGTGTCGGGCCCGATCAGCGACTCGACGTACATGAGATCGGGGTACGCGGGGTTCTTCACGCTGGTGGAGGCCCACAGCAGCCTCTGAACCTGCGCACCACGGGCGCGAAGCGCATCCCAGCGCTCGCCGCGGAAGAGCCGCTCGAAGCGCGCGTAGGCGATCTTGGCGTTGGCAATGCCCACCTTGCCTTGCAGGCGCGCGCTCACCAACGGGTCCGCCATGGAGTCGATGCGACTCACGAAGAAGCTCGCGACCGAGGCGATCCGCGCGATCTCTCCGCCGGCAGCCAGCCGATCTTCGAGCCCGGTCAGATAGGCCTCGACCACACGCTCGTAGACCGCGGTGGAGAACAGCAGCGTGATGTTGACGTTGATCCCCTGGGCGGTGAGCTGCCGGATCGCCGGGATGCCCTCCTCGGTGCCCGGCACCTTGATCATGAGGTTGGCGCGGCCGACGGCGGCCCATAGACGCTCCGCTTCGGCGACCGTGCCGGCGGTGTCGTGCGCCAACTCGGGTGAGACCTCCATGCTCACGTACCCGTCGTGGGCGCCGGTCTCCTCGTAGACGGCGCGCAGCACGTCGGCCGCCGCGCCGAGGTCGGCGATCGCGAGCCCTTCGTAGATCGACTTCGGATCCGGCGCGGTCGAGCTCGCCCCCACCTCGGCGAGAGCGTCGTCGTAGTCCGTCGAGCCGACGATCGCCTTCTCGAAGATCGACGGGTTCGACGTCACCCCGCTCAGGCCGTCCTCGCGGACCATTCGCTCGAACTCGCCGGAGGTGAGCAGCGCGCGGCGGATGTTGTCGAACCAGACGCTCTGGCCGAGCGCGAGGACATCGCTGATCGGGCTGGCGGTTAGGGAGGTGAAGATGGCCACGGAGCTCTCGATCGTCCCGGGGTAGGCGTGCTTCCTGACTCGTTCTTCTCAGCGTCGCTTCGCGCTCCGTCCTTACGCCGAGGTGCGGTCGGGCGCCGGGTCGCCGCTCGAGACGGCCGCGTCCGCTCGGTGGGCCATCCGACGGGTCGCCACCGCGGGTGAGGGAACGACGATGACCGGGCGCCCGGCGTGCTGGAGAACGGCGTGAGAGACGCTGCCGAGGAACAGCGACTTCACGCCCGTGAGTCCACGACTCCCGAGGAGGATCGCGTCCACGTCGATCTCGTCGGCCTCGGCGAGGATCGCCTCCGCGATGCTGGTACTGCGGGCGCGGATAGCCGGCGTGGCGTTCAGGCCGCCCGCGCCCGCCCGCTCGGCGCCCTCCCGTGCCCCAGCCTCCGCCGCCTCTCGCGCGGCGCGATCGAACTCCGCGCCGTCTCCGGGAGCGCCCATCCAGGCCGCGCCGGCCGCACTCCTGCTCATGAGGTCGACGAACGTCTCCCACACCGTGAGCACGGTCGCCGGAGCGCCCGGCAGCAGCCGGGCCGCGTGGTCGATGGCGCTCTGGGCGTCGGCCGATCCGTCATAGCAGATGAGAATCATCACACGCGACGCCTTTCGATCGAGAAGTGCGCGACACGCCCCATCATCCAGGATCCCGTCTCCGGCGCCGGTGTCGCCGATGACCTGCGGGTCCGCCCCGGAACGCGATCAGCCTTCGGCGCTGTCCGTGGTGTCCGGGGCTCTCGTGCCGGGGCCCGGCACGATCACGACCGGCGTGACCGCACCGCCCCGGCGTGCAGCGCACTGGCGACCTGTCGCCCCTCCTCCACCGCGACCAGGACCGGACCGTCGTCCATGGCGGTGACCCTACGCGGCAGGTCAGCGTGGCCGCCGAGCCCCCGAGTTACTCCGCACCAGCGCTCTCGGTCTCCGGATGGATCACCAGAGTGGGCTGGTGGGCGTGGTGGACGACCGCGCTGGAGACGCTTCCCAGCAGCGTCGAGCGCAGGCCGGTGAGTCCGCGGGAGCCCATGACGATCATCGCGGCGTGATGGCGGTCGGCGATCTCGACGATCGTCTTCCAGACTGGGCCCGTGGCCTCGACGGCGACCGGCTCGGCCTCGAGGCCCGCCTCCCGCGCGATGTCGACGCCCGTCTCGGCGACCCTGCCGCCGTCCTCGGCGGCGGCGCGGTCTAGCTCGACGAAGTTGACCATGCTGGCGGTGGCGCCCGACCAGGCGAAGCTGCCCAGCGCGACGGTGGGCTGCCACACCGTCAGGATGAGCGCATGCCTCCCGCCGAACAGGCTCGCCGTGTGCTCGATGGCGTGCGTGGCATCGGCAGAGCCGTCGTAGCACAGAAGCAGCGGTTCGGAAGGCGGCGTAGCCATGGGCTTCCTCGCAGTGGTCGGGAGAGCAACGGGGCGTGGGCAGCCCCAGCCTATTGGCCTGACGGGTGCTCCAGCGTCGCCTGGGGTGCCTCTCCTTCTCGCGACCACGGTGCCTGGCGCGTAGGCTCTCGTCGATGCTCGGCTTGCCTGACGGTGTGAGGGCGTGCCTGTTTGACCTCGACGGGGTGCTCACGCGGACCGCCGAGGTCCATGCCGCCGCGTGGAAGGAGATGTTCGACGGCTACCTGCGCGAACGGGCAGGGCGGATCGGTGAGGAGTTCGTGGCGTTTGACCCCGTCGGCGACTACGAGGAGTTCGTCGACGGCAAGCCGCGCTATGACGGCGTGCGCTCGTTCCTCGGCTCCCGCGAGATCGAGTTGCCCCAGGGCGAGCAGAGCGATTCGCCGGAGGCCGAGACCGTCGACGGGCTCGGCAACCGCAAGAACGAGATCGTCCTGCGGATGATCCGGGAGGAAGGGGTGCAGGCCTATGACGGGTCGGTGCGGTATGTCCGCGCCGCGCGCGAGGCCGGATTGCTCCGGGCGGTGGTCTCCTCGAGCACGAACTGCCGCGACGTGCTGATCGCCGCGGGCATCGAGGACCTCTTCGAGGAGCGCATCGACGGCGTCGTCGCCGAGCGTGAGCATCTCAGGGGCAAGCCCGCTCCGGACACCTTCCTGGCGGGCGCGCGGGCGCTCGGCGTCGAGCCGTCTCGGGCCGCGGTCTTCGAGGATGCGCTGGCGGGCGTGGCGGCGGGGCGAGCCGGCGGCTTCGGCCGCGTCGTCGGGATCGACCGGGTCGGCCAGGCCCGGGCGCTGCGCGAGCACGGCGCCGACGTCGTCGTGTCCGATCTTTCCGAGCTGCTCGACGACGCGTGATCCAGCACCCCGCGTTCGCCGTCGAGCCCTGGGCGATCCGTGAGACCGAGCTGCACCTCGACGTGCTCGACCAGGCGGGGTCGGTGTTCGCGCTGGGCAACGGGCACGTCGGGCTGCGGGGCAACCTCGACGAGGGCGAGCCGCCCGGGCTGCCGGGTACCTACCTGAACGGCTTCTACGAACGGCGCCCGCTGCCCTACGCGGAGGCCGGGTACGGCTATCCCGAGGCGGGTCAGACGGCGGTCAACGTCACCAACGGCAAGATCATCCGCCTGCTGGTCGACGACGAGCCGTTCGATGTCCGCTTCGGGGAGCTGGAGAGCCACGAGCGGCTGCTGGACTTCCGCGCCGGGGTGCTGCGCCGACGTGTCGCGTGGTGCTCGCCGGTCGGCAAGCGGGTGCGGGTCTCCGCGGTGCGCATGGTCTCCTTCGTGCAGCGCGCGGTCGCGGCCGTGTCGTATGAGATCGAGCCGCTGGATGCCGCGACCCGGCTGGTCGTGCAGTCAGAGCTCGTGGCCAACGAGCCGATGCGGGCCGCCGAGAATGACCCCAGAGCGGCGGCCGACCTGGGCATGGCGTTGCGCTCGGAGCAGTTCTCAGACCACGACGCCCGCGCCGTGCTGGTGCACGTCACCCGCCAGAGCGAGCTGCGGATGGCCGCCGGGATGGACCACATCGTCGAGGGCCCTTCGGGCACCGAGCTGGCGAGCGAGAGCAGCGAGGACCTCGCGCGCGTGACCGTCACCGCCGACGTTCAGCCGGGCGAACGACTGCGTCTGGTCAAGCTGCTGGCCTACGGGTGGTCGAGTCAGCGCTCGACGCCGGCCCTGCGCGACCAGGTCGCCGCGGCACTGGCCGAGGCGCGCCACACCGGGTGGGACGGCCTGCTCGCCGGTCAGCGCGACTACCTCGACGACTTCTGGGAGCGCGCCGACGTCGAGCTCGAAGGCGATGCCGAGCTGCAGCAGGCGGTGCGCTTCGCGCTCTTTCACACCCTGCAGGCCGGCGCCCGGGCCGAGCGGCGCGCGATCGCCGCCAAGGGGCTGACCGGTCCCGGCTATGACGGGCACGCGTTCTGGGACACCGAATCCTTCGTCCTGCCCGTCCTGACCTACACCGCTCCGCACGCTGCCGGCGACGCCCTGCGCTGGCGCCACGCGACGCTCACCCTGGCGCGCGAGCGCGCCAGGGTGCTGGGATTCGAGGGCGCGGCGTTTCCGTGGCGCACGATCGACGGGCGGGAATGCTCGGGGTACTGGCCGGCGGGAACGGCCGCGTTCCACGTCGGCGCCGACATCGCCGATGCCGTCGGCCGCTACCAGGCCGCCGCCGATGACCGTGACTTCGAGCGCGAGACCGGGCTCGAGCTTCTCGTCGAAACCGCGCGACTGTGGCGCTCGCTCGGCCACCACGACGCCCGGGGGCGCTTCCGCATCGACGGTGTCACCGGCCCCGACGAGTACAGCGCGATCGCCGACAACAACGTGTACACCAATCTCATGGCGCAGCGAAACCTGCGCCTGGCGGCCGACACCGTCGCACGGCACGCCGACCGGGCGGCCGAGCTCGGAGTCGACGCGGAGGAGGCGGCGGCCTGGCGCGACGCCGCGCGAGCGATGCTCATCCCCTACGACGAGCAGCTCGGCGTCCACCCGCAGGCCGAGGGCTTCACCGAGCACCAGCCGTGGGACTTCGCGCGCACCGCGCCTGCGCAGTACCCACTCCTGCTGCACTTTCCCTACTTCGACCTGTACCGCAAGCGGGTCGTCAAGCAGGCCGACCTCGTGCTCGCGCTGCACCTGCGCGGCGACGCCTTCAGCCCGGAGGCCAAGGCCCGCAACTTCGCCTACTACGAGGCGCTGACCGTGCGCGACTCCTCGCTGTCGGCCTGCACCCAGGCGGTCATCGCCGCGGAGGTCGGACACGTCGAGCTCGCCTATGACTACTTCGCGGAGGCCGCGCTCATGGACCTCGACAACCTCGAGCGCAATACCCGCGACGGCCTGCACATCGCCTCGCTGGCGGGAGCCTGGATCGTCACGGTCGCCGGATTCGGCGGCATGCGCGACCACCACGGCGACCTCAGCTTCACACCGCGCCTTCCCGAGCGGCTGACCCGCCTGACCTTCGGCCTGTGCTTTCGTCACCGGCGGCTGAAGGTCGAGGTCGACCATGAGCAGGCCCGCTACTCGCTGCTGCAGGGACCGCCGCTCGAGATCACCCATCACGGCCGCGCGATCACGATCACCGGGGACAAAGAGGCGACCGCCCGCATCCCGAAGCTCGCTCCCCGCGAGTCTCCGGCGCAACCCCCGGGACGAGGTCCGGCACGGCGGCAGGCGCCGCAATGATGCGCTACCGCGCCTACGCCGGCTCGTGCGTGCGCTGCGCGGCGGCGATGAGATCGCGCACGGCCCGCGCGTCGCCCGCCCGCAGGAGCTCGATCGGGTCGGGCTCGCCGTTCACGATCGACTCGAAGAAGGCCTTGCGGTCGCGGTAGGTGGGCAGCGTGCCCTTGGCCCAGCCGCGGACCTCGTTGAGGAGCACCGCGAGCTCGGCGTAGGACTCTCCGAAGAGCTCGGACACCTCGCGCTTCATGCGCTTGGCCAGGGCCGGCGAGGCGCCCGCGGTCGAGATGGCTATGGCCAGCGGCCCGGTGCGCACGATCGCCGGGAGGATGAAGTTGCACAGCGGCGGGACGTCGACCACGTTGACGAGCATCGCCCGGCGCTCGGCGTCCTCGTAGACCCCGATGTTCACCTCGGAGTCGTTCGTCGCGGCGATGACCATGAACGTCGCTTCGAGGTCGGTCGGCTCGTACTCGCGGGCGAGCCACGAGATCGTGCCCTCGCCGACGTACTCCCGCAGCGCGGGCTCGATCTCGGGCGCCACCACGGTCACGTCCGCGCCGCAGGCGAGCAGGCCCTCGACCTTCTCGAGCCCGATCTCCCCGCCGCCGACGACGAGGCACCTCCGTCCCGTCAGCTTCAGGCACGCGATGTAGAACGGCGTCTGGAGCATGTCGTGCACGCAGCTCTGGTCGCAGATGCCCTTGCGAAGCTGGCACACGCACGTCTTTCCGCTGTAAGCCTGGGCGGGCATGATGTCCGTACCTAGGGTAGATGGCGGACATGGGCTACTTCAGCGACGACTCGTGGGTGCGCCGGATCCACCGGGAGAACGTCGTCGCGCTCTCCGGTCCGCGCGCCCTGCTCATGCAGGCCACCCACCCCGTGGCCTTCGCCGGCTTCTTCGCGCACACGGGCGCGCTCGACGAGCCCTACGAGCGACTGAGCCGCACCGCGCAGGTGATGAACGCGATCGCCTTCGGTCCGCGCGCGGAGGCCGACCGTTTGACCCGCCGCGTGCGCGCTATGCACCGTCGCGTGCGCGGCACTCTGGCCGACCCCGTCGGGCCATTCCCCGCCGGTACCACCTACGCGGCCGACGACCCGAAGCTGCTGCTCTGGGTCCTCGCCACGCTCGTGGACTCCGCGCTCGTCGTCTACCAGCGCTACGTGCGCTCCCTGACCCGCGACGAGCGCGACGCCTACTGGCAGGACTACCGAGTGATCGGCCGGCTCTTCGGGCTGAAGGACGCCGAGATGCCTGCGAGGATCGAGGACTTCGAGGACTACATGGCCGGGATGCTCGCCTCGGGGGACCTCTTCGTCTCCGAAGAGGCGCGCGAGCTGGCGATCCAGATCGTGATGCGCCCGCCCGTGCCGCTCAAGGTCCGCCCGCTGCTCGAGGCCGCGAACTTCGTCACGGTCGGCCTGCTCCCCCGCGAGCTGCGCCGCCAGTACGGCTTCGGGTGGGACCCGGCGCGGGGCCTGGCGCTCCTCGGGGGCGCCGAGTACACCCGGCGCGTGCTCGTTCCCCTGCTGCCCGGGCGGCTGCGCTACACGTCGGGCGCGCGGGCGGCGCGGACCTCCCGGAGCCGTCGGGCCGCTTCGGGCTCCGCCTCCTCGTCGGGCTCGTAGAAGCGGGTGCCCGCCACCTCGGCAGGCAGGAGCTCCTGCGCCGAGACTTGGCCCGGGAGGCCGTGGGGGTACTCGTAGCCCTGGCCGCGGCCGAGCATCTTCGCGGCGGGGTAGGCTGCCGAGCGCAGGTGGTCGGGCGGGAGCGCGGCGCCGTGCTGGCGTACGTGACCCCGCGCGGCCGACATCGCACGGGCCGCCGCGTTCGACTTCGGCGCGAGCGACAGGTAGATCGCCGCCTGGGCCAGGGAGTACTGGCACTCGGGCATCCCTACGTGCTCGACCGCGTGCGCCGCCGCCACCGCCACCTCGAGCGCCCTGGGGTCCGCGTTGCCCACGTCCTCGGAGGCGAGGACGACCATGCGCCGGACGATGAAGCGCGGGTCCTCCCCGCCCTCGAGCATGATCGCCAGGTAGTAGAGAGAGGCGTCGGGGTCCGAGCCGCGCGTGGCCTTGATCCAGGCGGAGATCGTGTCGTAGTGCTGGTCAGCGTCCTTGTCGTAGCGGATCGCGCGGCGCTGGAGCGCGTCCTCGGCCACGGCGAGCGTGATGGGTCCGTCGGCCGTCTGCCCGGCGAGCTCCAGCGCGGCGAGGGCGGTGCGCGCGTCGCCGCCCGAGCGCTCGGCGAGGAAGTCGAGCGCGGCGTCGTCGGCCGGCGCGCCGGCGCGTTCGAGCAGCTCGCGCACCTGCGCGGTGCTCAGCGCCCGCAGCTCGTAGACCTGGGTGCGGGAGAGCAGCGCGGCGTTGACCTCGAAGTAGGGGTTCTCGGTCGTCGCTCCGATGAGGGTGACGAGCCCCTCCTCGACCGCGGGCAGGAGCGCGTCCTGCTGTGCCTTGTTGAAGCGGTGGATCTCGTCGAGGAAGAAGATCGTCGGCTCGCCGGTGCTCCGCCGCCGGTGCTCGGCACGCTCGACCACGCCGCGCACCTCCGCGCGTCCGGCCTGCACGGCGCTCTCCTCCTCGAACGCGGCCCGCGCGCGCGCGGCGACGATCCGGGCCAGCGTCGTCTTGCCGCTCCCGGGCGGGCCGAAGAGGACCATGGAGTGCGGCCGCCCCTCCTCGATCGCGGTGCGCAGCGCCGAGCCGGGGGCCAGCAGGTGCTCCTGGCCCACGAACTCCTCGAGCGAGGCCGGACGCATGCGCGCGGCGAGCGGAGCGGCCGCGTCCGCACCCCCATCGCGGGGGCGCTCACCCTCGGGCGGCTCGAACAGGGTGTCGCTCACCGCTCGAAGTATCCCGCGCGACTAGCATCCTCCGCGTGCAGTCCCTGCAGGCCGAGACGACCGAGCTGCTGCAGCGCCTGCTGCGCTTCAACACGGTCAACCCGCCCGGTAACGAGCGCGCCGCGCAGGAGCATCTCGCGGCCCACCTCGAGACCGCGGGCTTCGAGTGCCGGCTGCTCGGTGCCGAGGAGGAGCGGCCCAACCTCGTCGCCCGCCTGCCTGCCGAGGACGGCGCTGCCGGGCCTACTCTGGGCCTGCTCGGGCACGTCGACACGGTGCTCGCGACGCCGAGCGAGTGGCGCCATGACCCGTGGTCCGGCGAGCTGGCCGACGGCTGCGTGTGGGGGCGTGGCGCACTCGACATGAAGTCGCAGGTCGCGGCCGAGGTCACCGCGGCCGCCGCGCTCGCCCGCGAGGGCTGGCGCCCCGCGCGCGGCGAGCTCATCGTGCTCTCCGTCGTGGACGAGGAGACGGGCGGAGCGCTCGGCGCCCGCTGGCTGTGCGAGCACCACCCGGAGGAGGTTCGCTGTGACTACCTGCTCAACGAGGGCGCCGGCCCGGTGATCGAGTTCGACGGGCGCCGCCTCTACGGCGTGTGCACCGCCGAGAAGGGCGTCTTTCGCTTCAAGGTCGCCACGAGCGGGCGTGCCGGCCACGCCTCGGTCCCGCGCATGGCCGACAACGCGCTCCTGAAGCTCGCGCCGGTCATCGAGGCGCTCGGCGCCGGCGGGCGCTCCTACGACCTCACCGAGGCGCCGGTCGCCCTGCTGCGCGCCCTGGGAGAGGACCCCGGAGACCCCGACGGAGCGCTCGGGCGCCTGCGCGAGCACGCGCCCGTGCTCGCGCTGATGGTCGAGCCGATGATGCAGGTGACCTTCGCACCCACGGTGATCGCCGCCTCGGAGAAGATCAACGTGATCCCCAGCCGGGCCGAGCTGCGGGTCGACTGCCGCGTGCCGCCCGGGCTGGGGGAGCGCGAGGCGCGGCGACGGATCGAGGAGGTCCTCGGACCGGCCGCCGACGCCTACGAGCTCACCTTCCTCGAGCAGGTGGTCGGCAACTCCTCCCCGCCGGACTCCCCGCTGATGGAGGCGATCGCCGGCTGGATCGAGGAGCACGACGAGGGCGCGGAGACCGTGCCGGTGATGCTCCCCGCCTTCACCGACTCGCGCCACTTCCGCGACGCCTTCCCCGACATCGTCGCCTACGGCTTCTTCCCCCAGCGCCACCAGGGCCTCTTCGAGGTCTGGCCGCTCATCCACTCCGCCGACGAGCGCATCGACGTGCGCGACCTGGGCTTCGCCGCGCAGTGCTACGCCGACCTCGCCCGAGGGCTGCTCTCCTGAGCACCCAGACCCGTCGGCGGCTGCACCCCTCGGTCTTCCGCCTGCCGGTCGAGAGGATCCGCGAGGGCTACTACTCCGATGCCTACTTCGTCCAGACCAAGGCCCTCCTCGAGCACGAGCACCACCATCCGCGCGTGCTCATGCAGGTCTTCCAGAAGGAGCACTCCCGGCTCGGAGGGATCGACGAGGCGATCGCGGTCATCAAGGAGTGCGCGGGAGAGCGGGGACCCGAGGGAACTTGGGTGTCGGGCTGGGAGCGCCTCGAGGTCCACGCCCTGCACGAGGGAGATACCGTCGCTCCCCGCGAGACCGTGATGACGATCGAGGGCGACTATGCGCTCTTCGCCCACCTGGAGACGGTCTACCTCGGTTGCCTGGCCCGCCGCTCGCTCATCATGCGCAACGTCGCTGCCGTGGTCGACGCGGCACGCGGCAAGCAGATCTTCTACTTCCCCGCGCGCCACGACCACTGGCTCGTGCAGACCGGCGACGGGTGGGGCGCCCACGTCGCCGGAGCAATCGGCGTATCGACCGACGCCCAGGCCTCGTGGTGGGGTGGGCGGGGCATCGGCACGGTTCCCCATGGACTCATCGCCGCCTACGGAGGCGACACGGTGCTCGCCGCGAGAAAGTTCGCCGACCTCTACGGCGTCGACATGAACGTGACCGTGCTCGTCGACTGGGACAACGACTCCGTGGCGACCGCCCTCGCCGTCGCGGGCGAGCTCGGCCCGCGGCTGTGGGGAGTGCGCCTCGACACGAGCGAGCAGCTCGTCGACCGCTCGCTGTGGGGCGAGCTCGGCGGCTTCTCTCCGACGGGGGTGAACCCGCGGCTGGTCGAGAAGGTGCGCGGCGCGCTCGACGGAGCCGGGCACCCCGATGTCAAGATCGTCGCCTCGGGCGGGTTCAACGCGGCCCGCATCACCTCCTTCGAGGCGGGTGGCGTGCCCGTCGACGCCTACGGCGTCGGCTCCTCCCTGATCCGTGGCTCGAACGACTTCACGGCGGATGTCGTGATGGTCGAGGGGCGCCCGTGCGCGAAGGTCGGGCGCCGCGCCGAGCCCAATCCTCGCCTCGAGCGGGTTGAGTGATTTCGCGAGCGGCCGATAGGGAGAGGAGATGAACGCCTCATCGTTCCTGGACTGCGTGCTGCGCGCCGCCGGCGGCTGCCAGCTCGGAGCCCGGCCCGCCGGCACGTCCGTCGCCACCCCGACGTTCATCGCCCCGCACGCGATCAGCAGCGGGTTCCTCGGCTCGGCGTCCTTCACCGACTGGGCGGTGACGTGGCTGCCCATCCTCTTCATGGGCGCGCTCGTCTTCCTGGTCTGGCGGACGCTCAAGATGATGCCGCGCACCGCGCCGAAGGAGATCAAGCCCGATACGGCGCTGCCCATCGGCTGGGAGGAGATCGCCGGGGCCGAGGAGGCCAAGGAGGAGCTTCGCGAGGTCGTCGAGTTCCTCCGCGACCCCAAGCGCTTCCGCGACCTCGGGGCCCAGGTGCCGGCTGGGATCCTGCTCCACGGCCCGCCCGGCACGGGCAAGACGCTCCTGGCCAAGGCCGTGGCCCACGAGTCGGGTGCGCACTTCTTCTCCCAGTCGGCCGCCGCCTTCGTGGAGATGTTCGCCGGCCTCGGCGCCGCACGCATCCGCCGCCTGTTCGCCCAGGCGCGCAAGAAGACGCCGGCCATCATCTTCATCGACGAGCTCGACGCGGTGGGCGGCAAGCGCGGGATGGACATCTCGGGCGAGCGCGACCAGACGCTCAACCAGCTCCTGGTCGAGATGGACGGCTTCCAGGGTCGTGACCAGCTCGTGGTCATCGCCGCCTCGAACCTCCTCGACAAGCTCGATCCCGCGCTGCTGCGCCCCGGGCGCTTCGATCGCCAGATCTTCGTCTCGCCGCCCGATGTCGCCGGCCGCGAGAAGATCCTCGGGGTCCACACGCGCAATAAGCCCCTCGACGGAGTCGACCTCGGACTCGTCGCCCGCCAGACCGCGGGGCTCACCGGCGCGGATCTGGCCAACATCTGCAACGAGGCGGCGATCTTCGCCGCGCGGCGCCACGGCACCGTCATCTCCCCGGGCGACTTCGACGCCGCGCTCGAGCGCGTGGTGGCGGGCATGCAGTCTCGCCGCACCCTGAACGAGCGCGAGAGGCAGGTGGTCGCCTTCCACGAGGCCGGCCACGCGCTGTGCGGGGAGCTCCTGCCCTCGGTGGATCGGGTGCACAAGATCTCGATCGTGCCCCGCGGCAAGGCGCTCGGCTACACGCTGAACCTCCCGGAGGAGGACCGCTACCTGAAGACCCGGGAGGAGCTCCTCGACTTCATGACCATGCTCCTCGGGGGCCGGGCCGCCGAGCGGATCGTCTTCGGCTCGATCACCACCGGCGCCTCCGACGACCTGCAGCGCGTGGCCGACATCACCCGCGCGATGATCCACGAGTACGCGATGGGCACGGGCCTCTCCTCCCAGCGCGCCGCCGAGGAGACCGTCTCCGACCTCACCTTGCGGCTGCGCGACGAGGAGCAGCAGGCGCTCTCCGACGAGGCGTTCCGGCGCGCGCTCGAGCTCATCGTCTCCCACCGTCCCCAGCTCGACGAGCTCGCCGACACGCTGCTGCACCGGGAGGTGCTCGAGCGCGCCGACATCGACCGGATCATGACCGGCACGCCGCCGGAGCTCGGTGCGCGGCGCGGGGCGGGTGAGATCGGGATCGCCGCGAGCGCCCCCGAGGATCCGACCCGGCCGCGACCGGCGTAGGCCGCCCGGCGGGTATCCTCCGCGCCGCATGCTCGGCCGGATCGACCACGTCGGCGTGGCCGTCGAGGACCTCGACGACGCGCTCGCCCTCTACGAGAACGACCTCGACCTCTCGCTCGCCCATCGCGAGCGGGTGGAGGAGCAGGGCGTCGAGGCGGTTCTCCTCGACGTCGGGGAGGGCCACGTCGAGCTGCTGGCGCCGCTCGGTCCCGATACCCCGGTCGGGAAGTTCCTCGCCCGGAAGGGGCCCGGCCTGCACCATGTCGCCTACCAGACGCGTGACATCGACGGCGAGCTCGTGCGCCTGAAGGATGCGGGCCTGCGGTTGATCGACGAGAAGCCGCGCGCCGGCATCCGCTCCTCGCGGGTTGCCTTCTTGCACCCCGGCTCGACCGGCGGGGTGCTGACCGAGATCGTCCAACCGGCGGAGGAGCACTGAAGAGATGGCCGAGACCCGGCGCGTGAACATCGGCTTCGAGGGAGGGCAGGCGCTTGCCGTCCGCCTCTCCGAGGAGGCACTCAAGGGCTTGCGCGAGGCGCTCGGGGCACACGCGGGCGAAGCCCGTGGGTCCGAGGGTGGGTGGCACGACCTCGCCGCCGAGGACGGATCCGCGCTCGTCTACGTGCCGAAGATCCTCTACGTGACCACCGACTCGAGCGAGCACCGGGTCGGGTTCGGCATCTGAGGGCCCTCGATCTCTCGCTCCTCCGCTTCGCGCGCACCCGGGGCCACGCGCCGCGGGTGCAGCGGCTCGCCGTCGCGTACTCCGCGCTCGGACAGCACGCGTCGGGCTGGTTGGTGTTGGGCGGTGTCGGGGCGGCGCTCCAGCCCGACCGTCGGGCGGCGTGGTTGCGGGGAGCGGCGAAGGTCGCGGCCGCCTACGTCGTCAACCAGACGCTGAAGGTGCTCGTGCGCCGCCCCCGCCCGCGCGTCGAGGGCCTCCCGCCGCTCATCGCCACCCCGACCCAGCTCTCCTTCCCGAGCGCCCACGCGACGACCTCGGTGACCGCGGCGCGCGTCTACGCCGGCCTTCTGCCCGCGGCGCCGCTCCGCGCGGCGGCGGCGGTGATGGCGCTCTCGCGCGTCTACCTGGGAGTGCACTGGCCCTCCGACGTGGCCGCGGGTGCCGTCCTCGGTGCCGTGATGGGCGGCAGGGCACGGCGATGAGGGTCGGCATCGTCGGCATGCCCAACGCGGGCAAGTCCTCGCTCTTCAACGCGCTCACGCGGGCGGGCGCCGAGGCGGCGAACTACCCGTTCACCACGATCGAGCCGAACGTCGCCGTCGTGCCGGTGGAGGACGAGCGTCTGAGCGCGGTGGCGCGCACCGTGGGCGCCTCGAACGAGGTGCACGACACGATCGACTTCCACGACATCGCCGGGCTCGTCGCGGGCGCGCACCGCGGCGAGGGCCTCGGCAACCGCTTCCTGGCCAACATCCGCGAGACCGACGCGGTGGTGCACGTCGTTCGCGCCCACGGCGACCAGAGCGTCGTGCACCCCGAGGGCCGGGTCGATCCGCTCGCCGACATTGACACCATCGAGACCGAGCTGATCTACGCCGACCTCGAGCAGGCCGAGCGTCGTCACGAGCGTGTGGTGCGCAAGGCGCGCGGCGGCGAGCGCGACGCGGTGGCGGAGGAGGTCTGGCTGCGCGAGCTCGTCGCGGCGCTGCAGGCCGGCCGACCCGCGCGCACCGTGTCCCCGCCCTCCGAGGCGCCCCACGCGCTGCGCGACCTCGGTCCCCTCACCGCCAAGCCCGTGCTCTTCGTGGCCAACGTGGACGAGGGCGAGGACGCGGTGCCTCCCGCGATCGCCGAGCACGCCGCGGCGCAGGGGGCGGTCGCCGTGGCGGTCTCGGCGCGCCTCGAGGCCGAGCTCTCCGAGCTCGAGCCCGAGGAGGGAGCGGGCATGCGCGAGGAGCTGGGGGTGGCGGAGTCCGGCCTGCAGCGGGTGGTCGGCGGGGCCTTCGCGCTGCTCGAGCTCATCGCCTTCTTCACCGCGGGCGAGGACAAGCCCGCGCAGTCCTGGCACCTGCGCCGAGGGCTCTCCGCCTGGCACGCGGCCGGCGAGATCCACTCCGACATCCAGCGCGGGTTCGTGCGCGCGGAGGTGATCGGCTGGGAGGCGCTCGTCGAGGCGGGCGGCTACGCCGGCGCCCGCGACCGGGGGACGCTGCGCCTCGAGGGCCGCGACTACGCGATGGCCGACGGCGACGTCATCACGGTGAAGTTCACGCCGTAGGGCCGGTCGTCAGAGGTCGGCGACGTCCCCGGCCTTCTCGAGCCGCTCGGCGAGCCGGTTCATCCCGCGCTCCCGCGCCGCCACGGCTCCTCCCGTCAGGTCGGTGGGCCGGTCGGCGGGGCGCTCGACCTCGAGCCGGCGCAGCGTCGCGATGTCGAGGAACGAGCGGAGCTCGTCGGCCTGGCCGCAGAGCGCGCCGCGCACCTTGGGCGTCTCGCGCAGGGCCGCCGCGAGCGCTCCCTCGAGCGAGCCGTGGCGGCGGAGCAGATCGGCGGCGGTCTTCTCCCCGATACCCCGCGCGCCGGGGAGCCCGTCGGACGGATCGCCGCGCAGGGCGATGAAGTCGGGCACGAGCGCCGGCGACACGCCGTAGCGTCGGCGCACCTCATCGGCGTCGACCTCCTCCACGCCCTTCACGCCCGTCTTGAGGTAGAGGACGGTGGTGCGGGGGCTCGCGCACTGGTAGAGGTCGCGGTCGCCGGTCAGGAGGAGCGAGTGGCCGCCCGCCTCCTCCTCCACGAGCGCAAAGGAGTGGAGCAGGTCGTCGGCCTCGTGCTCCTCGGCCGACACGCACTCCCAGCCCACGGCGTCGAAGAAAGCCGGAGCGTCGGTGAACTGGGGTGCCAGGCCGTCGGGCACCGGCGGGCGATCGGCGTGATAGGCCGGGTAGGCGGCGACGCGGTAGGTGGCGGCGTCCGGGCCGAAGCAGATCACCACCGCCCGCGGCCCCTGCTCGGCCACCACGCGGAGCACGGCGTTGGTCGACCCGAGCAGCGCGTTCACCGGCGTGCCGTCCGGCGCGGAGATCGACTCCGGCAGGGCGAAGAAGGAGCGGTAGAGCAGCGAGGGACCGTCGACGACGAGGAGCGCACCGGCCATGGGCAGCGGACGGTAGCTTCTGCGGCCCATGCTCACCCTCACCGGTATCGAGGAAGTCAAGGCCCACCTCGGCGAGGAGCTCGGAGTCTCCGAGTGGCACGAAGTCACCCAGGAGGCGATCGACGAGTTCGCCGAGCTTACCGGCGACCACCAGTGGATCCACGTCGACCCCGAGCGGGCGAGGCAGACGCCCTTCGGCGGCACGATCGCCCACGGCTACTACACGCTCTCCCTGGCCCCCCGGTTCTCCTACGCGATGTTCACCCTCGACGGGTTCGCCTTCGGGGTCAACTACGGGCTGAACCGCGTGCGCTTCCCGGCGCCCATGCCGGTGGGCGGGAAGGTCCGCATGCGTGCCCGACTCGCCGAGGTCGAGGAGGTTCCCGGCGGACTCGAGATCGCCACGGAGCTCACCTTCGAGCGGAAGGGCGGCGAGAAGCCGGTGTGCGTGGCGGAGTCGCTGGCGCGGGTCTACACGGGCTGAATCAAGCCGTCCGCGTCGGGCCGGCTCAGGGGAGCACCACGTCGGGGCTCGCCATTCGCGCGTAGACGATGCGGTAGCGGCCTGCCGCGCGCTCGCGCACCCGGTAGTCGCCGCCGCGCCCCAGCTTCACCGTCGAGACGCGGCGCCAGCCGCGGCCCTCCCGAAGCTCGACCGCCGCGCGCGCACGGCGGCTCGGCGCCGGGGAGATCACGCCCTCGAGCACGCGCCAGGCTGCGGGGGGCACGCTCAGCGCCGCGGCCGCGAGGCGCACCGCGCTGGCCGTCGCCCCGCCGGCGGAGGAGCCCGAGCCGCCGCTCGCCGGCGGCGTCGAACGCGGGGGGCGCTGGCCCGCCGAGACCGTTGTGAAGTACGCCCACGTGTCATAGAGCTCGAAGCGGGCGCGCAGCGTCGGTCCGCTCACCCGCGTGTTGCCGCGGGTGCCGAGCACGAGCGCCGATACCACGCGCGGGGAGCGGCCGCGGCGCGTGACCGTGATCCCCCGGAAGCTCCCGCGCACGAAACCGCGGAGCTTGGCTCCGGCGGCGGGGAGGCTCATGCCGTACGGGCCCCAGCGGTGCAGCGGCGCGATCGAGTCGTACTGATCGACGACGCTCCGCAGGTAGGGCTCCGGAGTCGCGCCGAGGAAGGAGTTCTCCACGTTCTCGGTGCGCCCACCGGAGGTGGAGAAGAAGTAGGTCGTGACGAGCGTTCCGTGGTAGGTGACGACGAGCCCGCGGGTGGCGCGCACCGCGGCGTCGGTGGAGGCGACCTCGGCTGCCACCCCCTTGTAGACCTGCGAGCGGGTGTCGGGGTAGAGCTCGCGGCCCGCGCCCGAGGAGAGCGCGTAGGAGCGCGCTGCGACGGCCTGGACCTTGAGCGCCTCGGCCGCCCACGAGGAGGGCATCTCGCCGCCCACGACGCCGCGGACGTAGTCGTCGACGCCCAGCACGTTCACCGCAGCCAGGCCGCCGCCGCGGGGGATGAGCTCGAGCGCGCCCCGGTAGCGCCCGCTGCTCACGCCGTTCAGGGCCCGGCCGCCGAGCCGGAGCGCCCCTGGTCCGGACACCCGCAGCGGCGCCGCGATCCGCGCGACCTCGTGGCCGGAGTCGTCCTGGACGGACACCGCCCCGGACCCTGCGGCGCGCGCCACGTACCCCGCCCGCGCATCGAGCGGCCGGTCGCCCGCGCGGCTCGCCCCGCTGAAGGCCACCGCGCCGCCCTGCTGGAGCAGCACGCGCACGGACGTGCCCGAGCTCGTGCGCGACAGGTCGGTGCCCTGGTAGTAGTGGCGCAGGATCCAGCCGAAGTCGCGGCCGTGCAGCGCGTAGCCGTAGGCGCCGTACTGGCTCATCCCGATGCCGTGGCCGTAGCCCGCGCCGCGCACGTAGAACCGGGAGCCAGCCAACGCCGCAGCGGGCACCAGCAGGCAGAGCAGGGTGAGCAGGCAGACGGCAAGGCCGGGAGCGGTGAGGCGGCGCATCTTCCTGGAGGACACCACGTCGGCCGTCGAGTTGCGCCGGTCGTCCTCTGGACGGCTGATAGCTTGCCTCCCGACGAGGGTGAGCGAGCGGGAGGCGGAGCGGTGAGCGAGCGCAAGGCGTCGGAGGTCTTCGTGGAGTGCCTCGAGTCCGAGGGCGTCAAGTACGTCTTCGGGATACCGGGGGAGGAGACCCTCGACCTGAACGAGTCGCTCGCGAAGTCCTCGATCTCCTTCGTCCCCGTGCGCCACGAGCAGGGCGGCGCCTACATGGCCGACATGTACGGCCGGCTCACGGGCCGCGCGGGTGTCTGCCTGGGCACGCTCGGACCGGGGGCGACCAACCTCGTCACCGCGGTGGCTGACGCGTTCCTCGACCACGCGCCGCTCGTGGCCCTCACCGGTCAGTCCGATCTCGAGCGGATGCACAAGGAGTCCCATCAGTACATCGATCTCCTCGGCATCATGCGCCCGATCGTCAAGTGGAACGCCCGCGTGACCAGCCCGAGGATCATCCCCGAGGTGGTGCGCAAGGCGTTCAAGGTCGCCCAGGCGCAGAAGCCCGGGACCACGCACCTGGAGCTGCCCGAGGACGTCATGGCCGCCCCCCTCGACGCCGCCCCGCTCCCCGTGCGCAGCGAGCGCCGGCGCCCCGAGGTCTCCGCCGCCGAGCTCATCCAGGCCGCGCAGCTCATCCAGGACGCGGTCAACCCCATCATCCTGGCCGGCAACGGCGCGGTCCGCGTCGGCGCCTCGCCGACCCTGCGCGAGTTCAGCCGCGCGACGGGGATCCCCGTGGCCGAGACCTTCATGGGCAAGGGCCTGCTCGACTACGAGGACGAGCGGGCGCTCGGCACGGTCGGGCTGCAGTCGCGTGACTACGTTCTCGCCGGCTTCGAGGACGCCGACCTCGTCATCACCGTCGGCTACGACCTGGTCGAGCACGCCCCCAAGCACTGGAACCCCGACTCGGACAAGACGATCGTGTGCATCGACACCGTCTCTCCCGACGTGGACGAGAACTTCATGACCGCGGTCGACCTGGTCGGCGACCTCGAGCACATCCTCAGCCGGCTCACCGAGGAGTGTCGCGGCACGAGCGCGAGCGGGGGCTCGAGCCGGCTGAACGAGCTCGTGCTCGGCCGCTTCGAGGCGGCCAAGGAGGACGACCACTTCCCCGTCCAGCCGCCGCGTGCGCTGTGGGAGATCCGCCAGGCGCTCGGCCGCGAGGACATCCTCATCTCGGACGTCGGCATGCACAAGCTGTGGATCGGGCGCATGTTCCCCGCCCACGAGCCGAACACGGTGATGATCGCCAACGGCCTGGCGGGCATGGGCTTCGCGGTGCCGAGCGCGATCGCGGCCAAGCTCGTGCACCCCGACCGCAAGGTCGTCGCCGTCGCCGGCGACGGCGGCTTTCTCATGAACTGCCAGGAGCTCGAGACCGCGACCCGGCTGAAGACCGCGTTCGTGACGGTCATCTGGGAGAACGCGCAGTTCGGCTCCATCGTCTGGAAGCAGGACAACAAGTTCGGCGAACACTTCGGGGTCGACTTCACCAACCCGGACTTCGTCAAGCTCGCCGACGCCTTCGGGATGCCCGCCTGGCGCTGCGAGTCGATCGAGGACTTCCAGCGCCACCTCACCCACGCTCTCGGCCTCGACGTGCCCTCCCTCATCGTCCTCCCCATCGACTACTCGCTCGACGTGACGATGTCCGAGGAGCTCGGGACGGAGACCGTCGCGACCTGATCAGGGCGCGACCGCGAGCGGCGGCCCCGCGGCTCGCACGCTCTGCGTCGCTCCGAGCGCTGCGAACGCGTCCGCCGCCCGCGTACCGTCCGGCAGCGTGAGCTCCGGGTCGAGCTCGAGCAGAGGCACGAGCACGAACCGGCGCGAGAGCACCTCGGGGTGGGGGAGGCGCAGGCGCTCGGAGCGGTGGGTGATCTCCCCGAGCAGCAGCACGTCGACGTCTACGACCCGGGGGGCGTGACGCCGCGCTCCCGGCTCCCGGCCGACGGCTCGCTCGACCTCCTTGGCGACCTCGAGCAGCTCCTCGGCCTCGTGGCACGTGCCCACCCGCAGGCACGCGTTGAGGAAGTCGGGCTGGTCGAGCACCTCTCCCACCGGGTCGGTGTCGTAGGTCGAGGAGGAGGCGAGGACGTCCACCTCGCGCCGCCCCAGCTCCTCCACCGCCGCCTGGAGGTTCGCGCGGCGATCGCCGAGGTTCGAGCCGAGGCCCAGGTAGCCCGTCCGCGTCATCGCCGCACGAGGTAGCGCAGGAACAGGTGACCCTCACACTCGAGCAGCCAGGCCAGCTCCATCTCGACCGGCTCGGGGAGCGCCGGCCCCGCGACGATCGTCAGCGGGTCGATCCCTCCGGCGAGCTTGGGCGCCAGGGAGAGGAAGAGCTCGTCGACGAGCCCCGCGGCGAGCAGGGCGGCGTTGAGCGTCGGGCCTCCTTCGCAGAGGATGGAGCGGACGCCGAGGCGCGACCGGAGCTCGACGAGCATGGGCCCCAAGTCGACGATCCCGTCGGGGGCGCGGAGATAGTGCAGCCGCGCCGCGGCACCCTCGAGCTCCGCGTCGGAGGCGGTGAGGATCGCCACGGTCGAGGCGGGGTCGCGCAGGAGCGGAACGTCCTCGAGGGGCAGGTCGAGGCGGCCGCTCACGAGGCACGCGAGCGGATCGGGCACGAGCCCGTCGCGCTCGCGCTGGGCCCGGAGCTCCGGATCGCGCACGAGCCGCCCGTAGTGCTCGACGCGGGCCGTTCCCGCACCGACGAGGACGGCGTCGGTGCGCGTCCGGAGCTGATGGAAGAGTTCCCGGTCGGCCCGGTTGCCGATGGATGCGGTGCGCCCGCCGAGAGTCGCCCGCCCGTCTGCCGTGGAGACCATGTTCAGGGCGACGTAGGGCCGGTCCTCCGGCGCGTCGCTCGGCACGCTCACGGCGCGCACCGCCTCGGCGGCGGTGAGCGTCGTAGCTCCGCTCGGGAGGAGGGTACGGAACCGGGCGGGCCCCGCGCTCGTGCTGCTCATGCCTCGTGCCCCGGCTCGATGCGCCGCGCGCGGTGGAAGCTGAACTCCGCCTGAGGCACCTCGAGCTGCACGGCGACGGGGTCGAGCAGGAAGCCGACGTGGTCGCCGAGGGACAGCCGCGCGAGCGTCGCGCCGACGAACCAGTTCCGGCACTCCGAGAGGATGGGCACGCCGCCCGGACCGTCGCACCACTCGCAGCGGGCGAACTTGTCCTCCTCGTCGCCCGTCTGGCCGCCGAAGAGCTCGGCGAGCGTCCTCGCTGAGGAGGGCACGAAGTGGACGCCGAGCCGCTCGGCGGAGCAGGCCACCCGGTAGGTGCGGTTGGCCTTGGAGATGCACACGAGGAAGCGGGGCGGATCGATGCTCGACTGCGTGGCGAAGCCGATCAGGCATCCCGCGCGCTCGCCCGCCTCCGAGCGGGTGGTGACGATGAACATCGGGTAGTCGAGGTCACCGACGAGGTCGTGGAAGCGCTCGTGGACGTCCTCGGACGAGCTCATGCGAGGTTCGCGACCCGCGAGGCCATCGGAGGGCGCTCCACGAGCGCGACGTCGCGGCTCCTCGCGCCGCTGCCGTCGAACATGAGAAAGGAGTCCTGGCCCTCCGCCTCCAGTCGGCCGTCCTGCTCGAGGCGGCGGAGCACCGCGCCGAGCACCGCGTAGGCCATCGGGCCCAGCTCGCGCAGCGACTGATGGCGGTTCTGGCGAACGCCGAGGTCGACCTGGGCGATCCCGTCGAGCCCGACCCGGCGGTAGGCGTCGATGAGCAGCCCGATCTCCACGCCGTAGCCGGTGAAGAACGGGAGCTGCTCGAGGAGCTCTCGCCGCGCGGCGAACTCTCCGGCGAGCGGCTGGCGCACGGCGGCGAGCTCAGGGTAGAACCGGTTGAGCAGCGGGCGCGCGGCGAGCTCGTTGACCCGGCCGCCGCCGTCGGGCACGGCGACGCCGCCCGCCTTGAAGGGCCGGCGGTAAGAGCCCTTGACGAAGTGCAGCTCGTGCTCGCGCAGCAGCGGCCCGATCAGCCCGCGCGCGAAGTGCCCCCCGAAGAACTCCGAGTCGCCGTCGAGGTAGCAGACGATCTCTCCCCGCAGGACCGAGAGCGCGCGCCACATCGCATCCCCCTTGCCGAGCACGGGCCCGAGCCCCGGCAGGAGCGCCTCCTGCTGGACGACGAGCGCGCCGGCCTCGGTCGCCCGCGCGGCCGTCCCGTCCTCCGAGGCGGCGTCGAGCACCACGACCTCGTCGACCACGCCTCGCTCGCGCAGCCCGACGAGCTCGTGCACTATGGGGCCGATCGTCGCTGCCTCCTCCCGCACGGGGAGGCAGATCGACACGCCGAGGTCCCGCTCGGCGAGCAGTTCGTCCTCGGGAAACTCGCCGTGCGCGCGGGTGTGCGTGCGCGACCAGCGCAGAGCGGCGCTCGGAATCACGGACGATTAGCGCGCGCGGCCCGAGTTCTCTTACGCCGTCTCGGCGAGCAGGAGGGCGTGCAGGCTCGCATACTCCTCGGCACACGCCGGACAGCCGTACAGGTGCTCCCGCATGCCGGGGAGGACGGCCTCGGCGTCGCGCCCCGCCGACTCGAGCTCGACGAAGCGGTCGACCCCGGCGAAGCACTCCTCGCAGGACACCTCCGGGCCCGCAGGGCCGATGAGCCGCTCGAGCCGGCTCATCGTGCGCCTCCACCGACCGCGGCCGCGTCGACCGAGAGCCCGTCGGCCGCGAGCGCCGAGCGCAGCTTGCGCCGGGCGTCGTGCAGGGTCTTGTAGAGAGCGCCTCTGGTGGTGCTCAGGCGCTCGGCGAGCACGTCGATGGGCACATCCTGCAACGTGATGGCCACGAGGACGCGGCGCTGGTGCCCGGTGAGGTCACGTTCGATCGCGCGCTTCAGGGCTCCGAGCAGCTCCTCGCTCTCGGCGTGGGCCTCGGGAGAGGCGCGCTCGTCGCCCAGCAGCGGCCACACGTCGGGATCGAGCGTCACCTCCCGCCCCTGCCACGCCCGTCGGCGCAGCGCGACGGCCGCCTCGAGCAGGGCGAACTTGTAGACCCACGTGGTGAACCGGCTCTCTCCCCGGAAGCTGTCGAGCTTTCGCAGCACGGCCATCAGCGCGTCGTGTGCGGCGTGGTGGGCGATGTCGTCCAGCTCCTCCCCGCGGAGATGCGGCAGCAACGCGGCCCGGCGACCGACCTCGAACCGCGCGACCCGGAGCAGCAGGGCGTGGAGCTCGCCGACCGCGGCCTCACGCGCGCCGCCCTGGGAGCGGAGCCCGACGAGCCACTCCCGCGACTCGCGATCGAGAGCCTCTTCCAGCACGCCGCCGAACCTACCAGCGCCCCCATCGCCGCCACGTCTCGACCCATGCCCGTCTTCGCGTCGTGTGGGGAGTCGGTCCTTACGACGTAAGGGAACGGTGGCGCGCCGACGCTAAGGAGGCATGAGCCTTCACCTCCTCGACACCGCCGTCCCGGGCGCCGCGCGGCGCATCGACCATGCCGGCGCCGAGCGCGCGGCCCGCGACCTGCTCGTCGCCCTCGGCGAGGATGTCGATCGTCCCGGCCTACGGGAGACCCCGCGCCGCGTCGCCCACGCCTTCGCAGAGCTCCTCACCGCTGAGCCCTTCGAGCTCACGACCTTTCCCAACGAGGAACGCTACGACGAGCTCGTGCTCGTCCGCGACATCCCCTTCCACTCGCTGTGCGAGCACCACCTGCTCCCCTTCCACGGGGTGGCGCACGTGGCCTACCTCCCTGACGAGCGCATCCTTGGCATATCGAAGCTCGCCCGGGTCGTCGATCTCTTCGCGCGCGGCCTCCAGGTCCAGGAGCGGCTCACGGTCCAGGTCGCGGGCTGGCTCGACGAGCAGCTCGCGCCGAAAGGCGTCGGCGTCGTGCTCGAGGCCGAGCATCTCTGCATGACGCTGCGCGGCGTCCAGAAGCCGGGCACGCGGACCGTCACCTCGGCTCTGCACGGGCTGCTGCGCAACGATGCGCGCACCCGACAGGAGTTCCTCGCCCACACCGGCAAGGGCTAGCTCGGCCCGAAGAGCTCGGTGGCGGGCGGCGCCCAGTCGGCCACGACGTCCGAGGCTGCGACCGTCGCGTCGCCGGCCCACGTCTCCATCGACCCGCGGCGGTAACCCGTGACCGTGCGGGTGTCCGGGTCGGCGACGATGACGAGCCGCGTCCCCGCCTCGAGCCACGCCAGCGCCTTCTCGTGCACGGCCGAGAACGAGTCGCCGGGCGAGACGACCTCCACCGCGAGGTCGGGTGCTTCGGGCCAGTACTTCTCGGTGCGGCCGAGGCGCTCGACGTTCTCGCGCGTGACGAAGGCCGCGTCGGGCGCCCGGATCGTCGGCTTCTCGCCGGGCACGAGGACGAAGCCGGTCTCGGCCCCGAAGACTACTCCCAGGCCATGCTCGTCGACGTGCGCGAGAAGCTTCGCTCCGATCCTCACGGCCACTGCACCATGCTCCGCCCCACTCGGCTCCATGACGCTCAACTCTCCCTCGAGGAGCTCGAATCGAGCGCGCCCGCGCGGGAGTTGGAGCAGTTCCTCCGCGGTCATGCGGATGCCCGTGACGATCGCGTGCGTCACTTCGGCTTCGACCCCGCGGCGATCTTGCGCAGGTCGAGCGCCTCGTCGAGCGTGCCCTCCTCCACTCCGTGCTTGCGGGCGACCTCTCGCAGGAGCTTGCCGGAGCTCGCGGCGTCCTTGACGATCTCCGCGGCCTTGTCGTAGCCGATGTAGGGGTTGAGCGCGGTGGCCACCGCGAGCGTCGACTCGGCCGAGCGCTCGCAGCCCTCGAGGTTGGCCTCGATGCCCGCCACGCACTTGACGGCGAAGAGTCGCGCCGTCGCGGCGAGCAGACGGATCGACTCGAGCAGGTTGCGCGCGATGAGCGGGATGCGCACGTTCAGCTCGAAGTTCCCCTGCAGCCCGCCGATGGTGATCGCGGCGTCGTTGCCGATGACCTGGGCGCCGACCTGCATGACCACCTCGGGGATCACCGGGTTCACCTTCCCCGGCATGATCGAGGAGCCCTTCTGGAGCTCGGGCAGGAGGATCTCGCCGAGGCCGGCGCGCGGACCCGAGCCCATCCACGCGAGGTCGCCCGCGATCTTCGTGAACGAGACGGCGATGACCTTGAGCGCGCCCGAGAGCTCGACGAGCGCGTCGCGGTTGCCCTGCGCCTCGAAGGGATCCTCGGGCGCGGCCGCTTCGATCTCGGTCGACTTCGTGAGGAGCGCGCGAACCCGGTCGGCAAATTCCGCATGGGTGTTCAGGCCGGTGCCCGTCGCGGTGCCCCCGAGCGGGAGCTGGGCGACCTGCGGCAGCGCGTTCCGCACGCGCCGGCCCCCGAGGCGCACCTGCGCGGTGTAGCCCGAGAACTCCTGGCCGAGCGTGACGGGGACCGCGTCCATGAGGTGGGTCCGGCCCGACTTCACGATGTCCTCGAACTCGGCGGCCTTGGCGGCGAAGGCGCGCTCGAGCTCCTCGAGCGCCGGCAGCAGGTCGCGGGCTGACTCGTCGAGCGCGGCGAGGTGCACTGCGGAGGGGAAGACGTCGTTGGAGGACTGCCCCATGTTCACGTGGTCGTTCGGGTGCACTCCCTCACCCGCGAGCGTGGCGATCACCTCGTTGGCGTTCATGTTCGACGAGGTGCCCGAGCCGGTCTGGAAGACGTCGACGGGGAACTGGTCGTCGTGCTCGCCCGCGGCGACGCGATCCGCAGCCGCGGCGATGCGCTCGGCGACCTCGCCGTCGAGCAGGCCGAGCTCGGCGTTGACGCGCGCGGCGGCACCCTTGACCCGCCCCAGCCATCGCACGACGGGGATGGGGATGCCCTCACCCGAGACCGGGAAGTTTGCGACGGCCTTCGTCGTCTCGCCGCCCCAAAGCTGCTCGTGCTCGACCGTGCTCATGCGTCCTCCAGGCGTCGTTGGCCGCTGAACGCTACCCGCAGAACGCTATGAGCTCCCGCGCCAACCCGACCGGGTCGTCGTAGGCCAGGAGAAACCCGCAGCCCGAGAGCACGCGGAGCTGGCCGTGGGGCAGCAGGTCGAGCGCCTCCCGGGCGCCGGTGAGCGGGTGCTGGCGGTCCGCGTCGGCCCAGAGGAGGAGCACGCGAGCGTCGATGCTTCCGTAGCCGTCGAGGAGGTCGCGCTGCGCTCCCTGCGGCCAGCTCCGCGCGAAGCGCGCCCACGAGCGGGCACGGTTGCCGTTGCCTCCCACGTCGGAGAAGGCGTGCCGGAGGAGATCGCGCGCGGCCGGGTTGCCCTGAGCCGAGAGGCGTTCGCCGAGCGCCGGGCGGAAGGCGAGCGCGGCGGCGCGCGAGAGGGCCCGGTCGAGGCCCGGGACGGCCGCGGGACGGCAGGCGGCGCGCCACAGCGCGAGGCGCAGCGGCTTCTCCGGCGGCCGGTGCAGCCGGTTGGGCATGAGCACGAGGCAGCTCGGCGCGAGCGTTCCGCGCATCACCGCCTGCAGGAGGAGCTCGGCGCCGAGGTCGTGCCCCGCGACACGCGGGCGCGGCCCCACCGTCTCGGTGCAGAAGCCGGAGATCACCTCGGTGAGCCAGCGCGGGGAGTAGGAGTGGTTCGGGCGATCCTCGGAGTCGCCGTGGAGCGGGAGGTCGGGCAGCACCACGCGGAAGCGCTCGGCCAGGCCGGCGACCGCCGGCTCCCACTCGCGGTGCGAGAGCCCCGCGGAATGGAGCAGGACGAGCCCCGGCCCGGTGCCCGTCTCGCGGTAGGCCACCCGCGCCCCGTCGGGGTGGTGGTAGAGGCGGAGCCTCACCCGTCGGCCAGTCCGGCCGAGCGCCCGCGCAAAAAGGCCGCGCGGGCGGCGGGGGAGGTCTCGTCGAGCGCGAGGAGGTTCCGCATCCGGTTGACGAGCTCGGAGCCCGTGCCGTTCGTGCGGCTGGCGCCGCGCTCCGTCGCGCCCTCGAGGTAGCCGAGGCGCAGGGCGCTCGCCGGATCGCGGGTCGCGCTGCGGGCGAGGCGGTCGCCGGCGCCGGTGTAGACCTTGCCGAGCGTCTGCAGGTCGGCGTCGTCGGTCGCACGTTCGATGCAGGTCGACAACGGCGTGCCGTCGCTCAACCGCGCACGGGTGGGTGCCGCGCGCAGCACGTCCTGCACGTCGCGCTCGGCGAGGTTGCGACAGAGGAGGGAGAGGGGCGGGGCGCTCGCGCAACCCGCCAGCCCGGCGAGGAGCAGGGTGCATGCGAGCAGCCGGAGCATGGCGCGAGCTCAGTCCTCCGTCGCGGGCGCCGGAGGGACCGCGAAGCCGTGCCGTTGCATCCCGCGCTCCACCTCCGCCACGACCGTCTCCACCACCTTGACGCGCGCCCAGCGCTTCGAATCGCCCTCCACGAGGTGCCAGGGCGCCGCCCGGTGCTCGGTGCGGGCGAGCATCCCCTCGACCGCCTCGACGTAGGCCTCTCGCTTCTCGCGGTTGCGCCAGTCCTCCTCGGTCAGCTTCCACGACCGGAGCGGGTCGCTTGCGCGGCTCTCGAACCGTTCGAGCTGCTCGGCGGCGGAGAGGTGGAGCCAGAACTTGACGAGGATCATGCCCTCGGCCGCGAGCGTCTGCTCCCAGCCCGCGATCTCCCCGTAGGCCCGGCCCCACTGCTCCGGCGAGGCGAAGCCCTCCACCCGCTCGACGAGCACGCGCCCGTACCAGGAGCGATCGAGCACCGCCATGCCGCCCCAGCCCGGCAGGGCGGGAGCGAAGCGCCACAGGTAGTGGTGGCGCTTCTCGTCGGGTGTGGGCGCGGCGTAGGAGACCACGCGCACGTGTCGTGGGTCGAGCCCGCCCACCAGGCGCTTGATCGCCCCGCCCTTGCCCGAGGCGTCCCATCCCTCGAAGAGCACGCACAGCGGCGGCCCGAGGCGTCCCTCGGCCGTCAGGCCGCCGAGGAGCAGCCGCAGCTCGAGCAGCCGGCGTTGCGCGGCGGCGAGGCGGCGGGCCTCCTCCCCGCGCTTCAGGGAGAGGCTGAGGTCGAGCTCGTCCAAGCGTCCCACTTTTCCATCATCGCGGATGCACGTTTCCTTGCGCGACTTGCCCGGACGTAGTCACATGAGCGATAAGCCGACGGGTGAGCGCCATCCGCACCACTGCGGCCGCGGCCATGCTCCGGGTGAGCCCGAACACGCTGCGCTCGTGGGAGCGCCGCTTCGGCTATCCCTCGCCCGCGCGTTCGAGCGGAGGTCACCGCCAGTACGAGCTCGCCGAGATCGAAGCGCTCCGCCAGGCCTTCGAGGAGGTGCACAACATCTCCTCCGCCGTCTCGCTGGCACGGGAGCGCGGCGAGGGGCCCTCGTCATGCGCCCGGCTCATCCGTGCGCTCCAGGGCTTCGACGAGGATCGCGCGAACCGTCTGCTCGAGGAGAGCCTCACGCTGCGCTCGGTCGAGCGGACCGTCGACGAGCTGCTGCTCCCCGCCGTCGAGGCCTTGGGAGGCGAGCTCGGTGAAGCCGGCGCGCCGGAGTACGAGCTCGCGTGGCGCCAGGCCACGGGATGGCTCTCGGCCCAGCGCCGCCTCGCGCCGCCCGCCTCGCGCGAGGAGGGCGTGCTCGTGTTCGAGAGCGCCCACCGCGGCGACCTGGAAACGCTGCACGTGCAGGCGCTCGAGATCGCCCTGCGTCGCGCGGGCCTGCGCACGCTCGTCCTCTCGGTGGAGACGGAGCCCGCCCGCCTCGGCCGCGCGCTGCGCGCCCTCGCCCCGAGCGCCGTCGTGTTCGCCGGTCGGCCCGCGCCGCTCGAGGCGGTCGGCCGGCTCGTGTACACGGTCCGCTCCTGGGCCGCAGGAGAGCTCGACCTGCTCGACTTCCGCGGCGCGCTGCCCGACACCGGCGCGAGCACCGTGCCCCGCCTTCCGCCCTGCTCGGCCGCCGCCCGCGACTCTCTGCTCGGCCGCCTGCGCGCCCGCGCAGCCGGCCTGGAGCCCGTGCCGGTGCCCGTCCGCGCCCTGGGCGCCTCCTAGAATCGGCGGCCTCATGGCCGCCCCTCACCGTCCCGTCGAGTCCCGCCCGTCGTTCCCCGCGCTCGAGCGGCGGGTGCTCGAGCGCTGGCGCGAGCGCGACGTCTTCCGGGAGTCGGTACGGCGGCGCGCGGGAGCCCAGCCGTGGGTCTTCTACGAGGGGCCTCCGACGGCCAACGGCGCCCCCGGCGCCCACCACGTGCTCGCGCGCGTGTTCAAGGACATCTTCCCCCGCTACAAGACCATGCGCGGCTACGCCGTCGAGCGCAAGGGCGGGTGGGACTGCCACGGCCTCCCGGTCGAGATCGCCGTGGAGAAGGAGCTCGGCTTCTCCTCCAAGGAGGACATCGAGCGCTATGGCATCGCCGAGTTCAACGCGCGCTGCCGCGAGTCGGTCTTCACCTACGTCGAGGAGTGGAAACGCCTGACGGAGCGGATCGGTTTCTGGATCGACCTCGAGGACGCCTACCGCACGCTCGACGACGACTACATCGAGTCGGTGTGGTGGGCGCTCAAGGCGATCTGGACCAAGGGCCTGCTCTACGAGGGCCACAAGGTCGTCCCCTACTGCCCCCGCTGCGGCACCGCGCTCTCCTCTCACGAGCTCGGGCAGCCCGGCGCCTATCGCGACGTGGTCGACCCGAGCGTGTACGTCCGCCTCCCGCTCGTGGATGGAGATGACGAGCTGCTCGTGTGGACGACCACGCCGTGGACGCTCGTCTCCAACGCCGCGGTGGCGGTCGACCCGGATCTCACCTACGTCCGCGCGCGTCAGGGCGGCACGACGTTCGTGCTCGCCGAGGCCCTCGTCGAGCACGTGCTCGGGGAGAGTGCCGAGGTGGTGGACCGGTTCCCGGGGCGCGAGCTCCTCGGCGCGCGCTACGAGCCGCCGTTCGACTTCATCCCGGCCAGCGCCTACGGACCGAAGGGCCACACCGTGCTCCCCGGCGACTTCGTCACCGCGGACGACGGCACCGGCCTGGTGCACACCGCGATCGCCTTCGGGGAGGACGACTTCCGCCTCGGCGAGCAGCAGGGGCTCGCGGTGGTCAACCCGGTACGGCCCGACGGCACCTACGACGAGCGCATCGGCCCCTTCGCCGGGCGCAGGGTCAAGGACGCCGACCCGGACCTCCTCGCCGACCTCGACGCCCGCGGGCGGCTGCTCCGCGCCGAGCCCTACGAGCACGCCTACCCGCACTGCTGGCGCTGCGGCACGCCGCTTCTCTACTACGCCAAGCCGAGCTGGTACATCCGCACCTCCGCCGTTCGCGACCGCCTGCTCGCGGCCAACGAGGAGATCGGCTGGCACCCCGAGCACGTCAAGCACGGCCGCTTCGGGCACTGGCTCGAGAACAACGTCGACTGGGCGCTCTCGCGCGAGCGCTACTGGGGCACTCCGCTTCCGGTCTGGCGCTGCCCCGAGGGCCACGTGCGCTGCGTGGGCTCCTTCGCGGAGCTCGAGGAGCGCTCGGGCGTGCCGGTGGGCGATCCGCACCGTCCCTACGTCGATTCGATCGGCTTCCCGTGCGACGAGTGCGGGCAGCGGATGGAGCGCGTCCCCGAGGTGATCGACGTGTGGTTCGACTCGGGCGCGATGCCCTTCGCGCAGCATCACGCGCCCTTCGAGAACGAGGGACGCTTCGCAGCGCGCTTCCCCGCCGACTTCATCTGCGAGGCGCTCGACCAGACTCGTGGCTGGTTCTACTCAATGCTCGCGGTCTCCACGCTGCTCTTCGACCGCTCCTCCTACCGCAACGTCGTCTGCCTCGGGCTCATCCTCGACGAGCAGGGACGCAAGATGAGCAAGTCGCTCGGCAACGTCGTCGCGCCCTGGGAGGTGCTCGACTCCTACGGGGCCGACGCCCTGCGCTGGTACTTCCTCACCTCCAAGCAGCCGTGGGACGGCTACCGCTTCTCCCTCGACGCGATCGGGGAGGCGGTGCGCCAGTTCCTGCTCCAGCTCTGGAACACCTACGGCTTCTACGTGCTCTACGCGAACGCGGGAGGCGTCGATGTCCGCGGCACGCCGGCCGTCGAGCCCACCGAGCTCGACTCCTGGGCGCTCTCACGAGCGGCCGCGACCGTCGAGATCGTCCGCGAGCGCCTGGACGCCTTCGACGCGACGACCGCGGGGCGCGCAATCGCCGCCTTCGTCGATGACCTCTCCAACTGGTACGTCCGCCGCTCGCGCCGGCGCTTCTGGGAGGGCGATGCCGCCGCCTTCGTGACGCTGCGCGATTGCCTCCTGACCGTGGCCCGGCTCCTGGCTCCCTTCTGCCCGTTCCTGGCCGACGAGGTCTACGAGAATCTCGACGGCGGCGAGCCGAGCGTCCACCTGTGCGACTTTCCCGCGCCGGGCGGGCGCGACGAGGAGCTCGAGCACGCGATGGCCGTCGTTCGCGAGACGGTCCGACTCGGCCATGCGGCGCGCGGGCAGGCCAAGCTCAAGGTGCGCCAGCCCCTGCGCGCCGCGGTGGTGGTCGCCACGAGCGGTGAGCGCGCGGCGATCGAGCGGCTGGCCGACGTCGTGCGCGAGGAGCTGAACGTGCGCGAGCTGCGCTTCGTCTCCGAGGCCGACGAGCTCGGCCAGGTCGAGGTCAAGCCCAACTACCGCTCGCTCGGCCCGCGCTTCGGCAAGGACATGCCCGTCGTCGCGCGAGCGGTCGCCGGGCTCGATCCCGCGCATGTCGCGAGCGCCCTGCGCGAGGGCCGGGAGATCGGCATCTCGGTGGCCGGGCACGACCACACCCTCACGCCGGAGGACCTGCTCACCGCGATGAAGCCGCTCGCGGGCTACCAGGTCGAGCGCGAGGGCTCACACGCGGTGGCGCTCGAGCTCGAGCTCGACGCCGAGCTGCGGGAGGAGGGCCTCGCGCGGGAGATCGTCCATGCCGTGCAGGCCGCGCGCAAGGGCGCCGGCCTCGACGTCTCCGACCGCATCGTCCTCACGCTCGGCGGCGACGAGGGACTCCTCGCCGCCGCCCGCGCGCACGCGGGCTACCTGGCCGCGGAGACCCTCGCCACGTTGGTGACCTTCGACGGAGCGGAGTCGGGTCCGGGCTCGACGATCGAGGGGCGCGAGCTGCGGATCGCGGTGGCGCGGGCGTAGCGCTCGGCTGGGCGTCGGCCGCTCCGCACAGCCCGCCGCGGCGCGATCGGTCAAGATGGACGCCATGAACGACGACTGGCGGGTCATCTTCGAGCTCTCGGGCGACGAGCGGCTGAGCGGCGTGCTCGGCCGCCTGCGCGAGCACGCGCTCGAGGACGACGTACGCGACGGCCTCGGCGACCGGGTGGTGGTCAGCCACGACGGCTCCTATCTCTACCTCTACGCCGACTCGGAGTCGACGGCCCGGAGGGCCGAGCTGGTCGTGCGCCCGGTGCTCGAGGAGCGCGACTACGAGGTGCCGGCGGCGTCCTTCGCCCGCTGGCACCCCGAGGAGGAGCGCTGGGAGGACGTCTCGGTTCCTCTGCCCTCGACGCCCGAGGAGCACCGCGCGGAGAGCGCCCGACGAGAGGCGGACGAGGTCGCGGGGTCCCGGGCGGCGGGATATCCCGAGTGGGAGGTGCGTCTGGTGCTGCCCGACGAGGCGGCGGCGCACGACTTCGCGCGCACGCTCGAGGAGGGCGACGTGCCCCATGTGCGCCGCTCGCGCTACGTCATGGTCGGCGCGGCGAGCGAGGAGGCGGCTCGGCGCCTCGGCGAGCGCCTGCGGGCCGAGGCGCCGGCCGGCACCGACTTCGACGTCGAGGGCTCCGGTCGGAACGCCTGGCGCGTGCTCAACCCCTTCGCGGTGTTCGGGGGGCTGGGGGCGTAGAGAGCTCCGGGCGCCTTCGGCCAGAGCAGACGGCGCTCGGCGCGGCCGCGTCCCCTACGATGACCAGAGGGGAACCAAGAACACGGGCGGAGGAGCGATGAGCGACGGGCTGACCAGGCGAGATCTGCTGCGCACGGGCGCGGCAGCGGGCATCGGAGCGGCCGCGAGCGGCCTCGCCCTCGACCCCGTCATCGAGCGAGCGCTCGCGCACACGCAGCGGGCAGGGCGGCTGAGCGACATCGAGCACGTCGTCATCCTCATCCAGGAGAACCGCTCGTTCGACCACTACTTCGGCACCTACCCCGGAGTGCGGGGGTTCGCCGACCGGCACGGGCGCTCGGCGTTCACCCAGCGCGGGTACACGAAGCCCGGGCACGGCGGTCGCCTGCTTCCCTTCCACCTCGATACGCACGGCCAGCCGCAGTGCACCCAGGACATCACCCACGAGTGGGGAGCCCAGCACCGCTCCTGGGACCACGGGCGGATGGACCGCTTCGTCAAGGAGCACCTGGCTTCGGATCGCGACGGTGCGCTGACGATGGGCTACTACCGCAGGCACGACATCGACTTCTACTACCGCCTCGCCGACGCCTTCACGATCTGCGACCGCTACCACTGCTCGGTCATGGGGCCGACGGATCCCAACCGTCTGTACACGATGTCGGCCACGATCGATCCCGCCGGACGCCACGGCGGCCCCCTGCTCGAGACGCTGGTCGCCAAGCGCGCCGCCAACGCGGGGAAGTTCCGCTGGACGACGATGCCCGAGCAGCTCTCCGCGCGCCGCGTGAGCTGGAAGGTCTACACGAGCCCGGAGGGTGGCTCGCTCGACAACGTGCTGACCTACTTCCGCAACTTCCAGCACAAGCGGGCGCTGAGTGACCGGGGCATCAAGCCCACCTACCCGGCGGACTTCGCCGCCGACCTCGAGGCGGGCAGGCTTCCGCAGGTCTCGTGGATCCTCGGCTCGCTCGTGGCCAGCGAGCATCCGGGCTTCTCGTCGGCCAAGGCGGGCGAGAAGATCACGCGTGACGTGCTGAGCGCGCTGACCTCGCATCCGGAGGTGTGGAAGAAGACCGCGCTGTTCGTGACCTGGGACGAGAACGGTGGCTTCTTCGACCACGTCGCGCCGCCGGTCCCGCGGCACGGGACTCGCGGCGAGTACCTCACCGTCCCCTCCCTTCCCGCGGCCGCCCAGGGCATTCGGGGACCGATCGGCCTCGGCTTCCGGGTCCCCATGATCGTCGCCTCGCCCTTCGCACGCGGTGGGTGTGTGTCCTCCGACGTCTTCGACCACACCTCCGTACTACGCTTCCTCGAGACGCGGTTCGGTGCCGAGGTGCCCAACCTGAGTCCGTGGCGGCGCTCGGTGACCGGGGATCTGACCAGCGCCTTCAGCTTCGACCGGCCCGTCAGGTCGGTGCCTCGGTTCCCGCGCGTCGACGTCCCCGGGGGCGGCATCGGAGCGAGCTGCGGCTCGGAGCCCTACCCGGTGCCGGCCAACCACATGCCGGGTCAAGAGCACGGGCGACCTAAGCGCCCGCGCCACCGCTGAACCGCGGCGACCAGGCGGCCCTCAGGCCAGCGCCGGCTCCAGCTCGGCCTCGAGGCGCTTCTTCGGGTAGGCGCCGATGACCTTCTTGGCCACCTGCCCGTTGCGGAAGAGGATCAGCGTCGGGATGGAGAGGACCTCGAACGACGCGGCGGTTTGCTGGTTCTCGTCCACGTTCAGCTTGACGATCTTCAGCTCGTCCCCCCGCTCGCCGGCGAGCTCCTCGAGCACGGGAGCGACCATGCGGCACGGCCCGCACCACGGCGCCCAGAAGTCGACGAGCACGGGCTTGTCCGACTCGACGACCTCGGACTGGAAGTTGGCGTCGGTGACCTCGGGAACGCTGCCTGCCATGGTTGCTCCTTCGCGGGGGAATGGCTTACTTCACGAAGTATAGTGAGGCCGGCAAGCGGCTTGTGGGTGAGTTCGACTCGAGCAGGGCCGCGACCTCTATGAGCGTCCACGGATGAAAGCGCACCGGCTGCCCGTGGAGGTCCACCGCTAGCCGCACGCCGTTGGCCATACGCTCCATGCGGGGAAGGGGATACAACGTGACCGTGCGTTTCGGCGCGGACGACAAGAGCTGGCTCGCGCTGGCGTCCAAAGGCATGCCCCGCGGCAGCTTCGCGTGATCGAGCGTCGATTGATTCGCCTAGCCGCTCGACTCAGAGGTGAGTTCGACGGACTTGAGCGCGATGTTGGCCCTGCGCGGCCGTTTTCAAAGTGACTCAGTACCCGGCAAGGGATTGTGAGTCAGCCTGAGACTTCGGCGACCGACGGAATCCGACGACTTCGAGAAGCCCTGTACCCCCCATGGGGAACACGGGGCTTCAATATCCTGCCGCACTCGCGGAGACCGAGGAGCCGCGGCCAGCCCCGCCCGCCAGGCGCCATCGCCCCGCCCTACCGCGTCGCCAGCGCCGCCATCAGGTGCGGCGAGACGTAGACCTCGACGAAGGCGGCGAGGATCAGCACGGGCGCCGCTATGGCGACGGTGACGAAGGTGGCGGCGAGGAGCTCGTGCCAGCGTCCCCGGCGGCTGGCGATGAGCCAGGCGGCGAGCGGGAGGAAGAGAGCGACGAGCTCGGGCAGTGCGTGGGGCAGCACGGTGAGCAGGAAGAGCCCGTTGCCCAACCCGAGCTGGTGCGAGAGGGTGGCCGCGGTGCCACCGAGCATGTAGGCCTGTGTCGTCAGGGAGAACAGCGTGGCCGCCGTGACGAAGGCGATGGCCAGGCGCCCGGCGCGGTCGTGGACCCAGCGCCAGAGGCCCGAGTAGCGCTCGGCCTGGAGCGGCAGCGAGGAGCCCGCGATGAACCCCGCGACGCACGCCATCGCGTGCAGCGCGAGCACGAGCGAGTTGCGGAAGAGGATCATCACCACGGCGCCGAGCGTGGGTGCGCTCTGCAGGCCGGGCAGTACGAAGCCGGTCGCGTCGGGCGTGGAGAGGTGGGCGATGAGCCACACGACGCCGAGCAGGCCGACGCTCACGACCACGCTTCCGAGGAGCCACCCGCGCAGCGCGGGCCACGGCTGACGCTGCCAGCCCGTCAGCGTTGCGCGCGTGTCGCGCAGCCCGGCGACGAGGACGAAGTCCGAGCTCTCCATTCCCCTCACCATCGGCAGGTGCGACGGCGGCCTCGACCTCCCGATGGACCCGTAGGCTGTCCGACCGCGCCATGTCCGACCCCACGAACGCCGAGATCGCCGCCGCCTTCGACGAGCTGGCCGACCTCTACGAGCTCGACGGAGCGGTCGTGCACCGCGTCCTCGCCTACCGCGCCGGAGCCAAGGCGGTGCGCGAGGCATCGCGCTCGGTGGCCGCCCTGGCGCGTGAGGAGCGCGCCACCGAGCTGCCCGGCATCGGCGCGACCCTGCAGGACAAGGTCCGCGCCCTCGCGGAGCAGGGCACCATTCCGGCCACGGACAAGCTCCGCGCCAAGTACCCCCCGGGGCTGGTGGCCATCACGCACCTGCCCGGGGTAGGGGCGAAGAAGACCCGGCGGCTCTTCGACGAGCTGGGGATCGACTCGCTCGACGCCCTCCGGGAGGCCGCCGAGTCCGAGCGGATCCGCGCGCTGCGCGGCTTCGGCGCCAAGGCCGAGGCGAGCATCCTCGCCGCCCTGGAGGGTGCCGACGCCGGTCAGCCGCGCGTGCGGATCCTCCTCCGCCGGGCGCTCGAGGTCGGCGAGACGCTCGTCGAGGCGCTCCGCGCGCGCGGCGGCCCCGACGTGCGGGTCGAGCTCGCGGGCTCGGCGCGGCGGCTGACCGACTCGGTCAAGGACCTCGACGTCATCGCGGCCGCCGAGAACCCTCGCGCCCTGCTCGAGGACCTCCATTCGATCGACCTCGTCGAGCGCGTGCTCTCCACGGGGGAGAACGCGGCGCGCCTGAGCACCCACTCGGGGCTGAGCGTCGACGTCAAGGTCGTCGGCCACGACCAGTTCGGCAACCTCCTGCAGCACTTCACCGGCTCGAAGATGCACAACGTCGCGCTGCGCGAGGCCGCGGTGCGCCGCGGCCTGCACGTCTCCGAGTACGGGGTCCTCGACGACGCGACCGGCACCACGCACCGCTGCTCCTCCGAGGAGGAGGTCTACGCGCGGCTCGGCCTGGCGTGGATCCCCCCCGAGCTGCGCGAGGACCGCGGCGAGCTCGAAGCGGCCGCGCCCGGCGGCGCCGGCCTGCCCGAGCTGGTGGAGGACCACGACCTGCGCGGGGAGCTCCACTGCCACACGACTGCATCGGACGGGAGGAGCTCGCTCGAGGAGATGGCCGAGGCCGCGCTCGAGCGCGGCCTCGAGTACCTGGCCTTCACCGACCACTCCGCCTCACACGGCTTCGGCAACCACGTTTCTCCCGAAGCGCTCGCGGAGCAGATCGAGCGCATCCGCGCCCTGAACGCGCAGCTCGACGGGATCGAGCTGCTCGCCGGCTCGGAGGTCAACATCCTCCCCGACGGCTCCCCCGACTACGAGGATGAGCTGCTCGCCGAGCTCGACTGGACGATCGCGAGCGTTCATACCTCCTTCGGGATGGATGAGCAGGCGATGACCGAGCGGATGGTCGCTGCGATCGAGCACCCGTTGATCGACGCGATCGGCCATCCCACGGGACGCAAGATCGAGACCCGGCCCCCCTACGCGGTCGACATGGAGCGCGTCATCGCCGCCGCCGCGCGGACGGGGACGATGCTCGAGATCAACGCCAGCGCCGACCGGCGTGACCTCGACGACGTCCACGCGCGCGCGGCGGCGCGGGCGGGCGTGCCGATCCTCGTGAACACCGACGCCCACTCGGCGCGGAGCCTGCGCGGCGGCGCGCCGTGGGGAATCGCCACGGCCCGGCGCGCCTGGCTCAGTCCGGCCGAGGTCGCCAACACCCGGCCGTGGCCGCAGTTCGCGGCCCTGCGCAAGCGGGCGCGTACGGGCGCCTCTCCCCGGTAGGGTCGCCGTTGCCCCTCCGATCCCCACCCGAAAGGCGCGCATGCCCGACTACACGGCGAAGAAGATCGGCGAGATGGAGACCTTCTACCACGGGCTCTTCCGCAAGGCCCGTGCGGAGCTCGGGGTGCAGTCCTTCGGGCTCGCCGTCGTCGAGCTGGAGCCGAACGCCGAGAACCACCCCGAACATGACCATCCGGGCGCCCAGGAGGAGGTCTTCGTGGTCCTCCGGGGCACCGGCGAGATGATCGTCGACGGGGAGAGGATCCCGCTCGACGCCGACACGGTGGTGCGGGTCGGGCCCGACGCCAAGCGCAAGATCAACCCGGGGCCGAACGGCATGCGGCTGGTGGCGATCGGTGGGACGCCGGGGAAGGCCTACGAGGCGCCCGGTTACACCGAGGTCGGCGCGCCCGATCCCCTCGACGGGTAGCGTCCGCGTGCTCAGGGCAGCGGAGTGGGCGCCCGGGCGGCGCCGTTCAGCTCGAACAGGGTGGACTTGAAGCCCGGCGTGCGCACGAGCTTGATGGCCTTGAACGGCGAGGTGGGCTCGAGGAAGAACCGCACCCCGTCGCGCTCCTCGATCGCGCTGACGGCGCTCTCCTGCCGCCGCCAGGCCAGCGCCCAGAGGATCGCGAAGCCCGTGGCGATTGCGGGCACCTGGGGGGCCAGGAAGGAGAGCGCGCCCGCGGCGATCGTGGGGAGCAGCAGCGGCCAGAGCCGGTTGAGGAGCATCCGGCCGGGGCGCAGCTCGGCCAGGGTGGGCGTGGTGCGCGCGGCGGCCAGGAGGCGCCCGATGGGCTGCGTCACCTCCGAGCGGCGGCCGATCAGGATGCCGAGCACCCCGGCCAGCGCCCACCAGCCGGCCGAGACGGGTACGAGCAGCGGGTCCGAGTCGCTCGTGGCTCCCACCAGCGTCACCGCCGCCAGCGCGGTGGCTGCGGCCGCGCTGATCAGCACGGTGGCCTTGAGGAAGTCGGTGAAGCGCACGAGTTGGAGCTACCCGTCGCGCTCGGTGAGCGCCTCGAGTAGCCCGCGGACGCCGTCGGTGCCCTCCACCACGAGGTCGGCCCGCTCGACGATCGCCGACGGGCCCTCCGCCGAGCGCACCCCGACCCGCAGCGCGTGATCGAGCCTTCCCTGCGCCACGAGCTCGTCGAGCGCCCGGAAGGCGTCGAGGTCGGTGGCGTCATCGCCGACGTAGAGGGCCGTGTCCACGTCCTCGTGCGCAAGGAGGGAGACGATCCCGGCGCCCTTGTCCATCCGTACCGGCGGGCGGACCTCGAGCACCTTGCGCCCCCAGTGCGTGGCCAGCCCGGCCCGCCCCGCGCGCCCCGCCACCTCCTCGACGGCCGTGCGGGCCGCGCCCTCGTCGGGTGCCCCGCGCCAGTGGAAGGCGACGACGGCGCTCTTGTCCTCGAGGCGCACGCGCAGGCGCCGCAGGCCGGGAGTGTCCTCCCCGCGCGCGAACTCCTGCACCCGCCGGGTCCACTCCGCCACCGCCTTCTCGACGACGGGCTCGGTCCACCCCGCTCGCAGGAGCTCGGTGCCGTGACCTCCGAGGTAGTGCATGGAGCCGATGGCCACGAGCCGGCGCGCGTCGGAGGCGCGCCGCCCGCTCACGCACGCGGCCACGCCGTAGTGCCGCGCGATCGCGATGAGGAGCTTGCGGATGCCCTCGGGAACGTGCGCCTCGTCGGCGTGGCGGACGATCGGCGCGAGCGTCCCGTCGATGTCGAGGAGGATCGCCGCACGGGCCGGGTCGGCCCGCACCGCGCCGAGAGCCTCGACGAGCGCGCCGCTGGAGGTCACGACACTAGTATGCCCGGCCGTATGCCTCGGGTGGCCGCTGGTCGAACGCTCAGGCTGGCGGGCGTCGGCACCGCGGCGGGGCTCTTCTCGGGGCTCTTCGGCGTGGGCGGTGGATCGGTGATCGTCCCGCTGCTGATCCTCTGGCTGGGGTACGGCGAGAAGGAGGCGACGGGCACCTCGCTGGGCGCCATCGCGGTCATCGCCGCGGTGGGAGCGGCGATCCAGGCCGGCTACGGCAACGTCGACGTCGGGCGAGCGCTCCTCGTCGGCGTGCCCGCGGTGGTCGGCGTGCTCCTCGGGGTCTGGTTGCAGCAGCGCCTGCGTGCGGAGCTCATCGGGCTGCTCTTCTCCGTCCTGCTCGTCGCCGTGGCGATCGACCTCCTGCTCAAGTGATCGCCACGGTGCTCATCGGCCTGGGCGCCGGAGTGCTCTCCGGGCTGCTCGGGGTGGGCGGCGGCATCCTCTTCGTGCCCGCGCTCACCGTGCTCATCGGGTTGAGCCAGCTGCGCGCCGAGGCGACCTCCCTGCTCGCGGTGATCCCCGTGGCGCTCGTGGGCGCCTGGCGTCAGCACCGCTACGGCAACGTGCGCCCGCGTGAGGCGCTGCTGCTCGGAGCGCTCTCCGCGGTTGGCGTGCTCGGCGGGGTGGTCCTCTCCAACGTGCTGCCCGAGCGTGGGCTGCGCATCGCCTTTGCGGTGCTCACGCTGGTCATCGCGGCGCGGCTCGCGCGCGAGTCGTGGGCTACGCGCCAGGCCCGCCTGCGCGACGAGCGCGCAGGTTGAGGCGCACGTAGTCGATCGCCAGCGGGTTGGGCAGGCGGGCGAGGACCGCGGAGGTGAACGGCTCGCGCAGCGCCTCGGGAGTCGCTCGAGGTGGGCGCCGAGCACGATGGTGCGCAGGTACTCGGCGGGCGCCTCGGGGTGCACCTCGACGGCCTCGAGCACGCCTCGACCTCCGCGAACCCGGCCTGCTCGAGCTCGCGCCGGGCACGCGCGGGGGAGGAGAAGTTCCACGGTCCGCGCCAGCCCGCGAAGTGCTCGGCGAAGGGCGCCTCGGCGCCGGCGGCCTGGGCGGCGGCGTGGATGCGGGACACGTTTCCCTCGCCGCCACACTGGGCCTCGAGCCGGCCGCCGGGCCGCAGGGCGGCTGCGAGGCGGGCGAAGAGCAGGCGGGTGGTCGGGGATCCAGTGGAAGGTCGCGGTCGAGCACCGCGCGTCCCAGCGCCTCCATCGGGGCGGAGACCGCGTGGTAGGAGGGCGCGTCCCAATCGCGTACCGGCACCCCTTGCGGTATAGCTCATCCCTCACGACAAACGACGGCAAACGAGCGAGGGAGCGGACCGAGATGGCGCCAGAGGTGCGGGAGGTCGAGAAGGGCGAGGGCTGGGCGGTGGCCAACGTGGCCGGGCTGGGCGACGGGCCGGGCTTTCGCAAGGTTCGCGGAGAGCTCGACGTGACGGCGTTCGGCGTCAACGCGATCGTCATGCCGCCGCACTACCAGTCGAACCGGCACTACCACGAGGAGCAGGAGGAGGTCTACTTCGTCCACTCGGGCGAGATCGTCTTCGAGTTCGGCGACGGGTCGGAGAGGACCCTGGGCCCCGGTGGCCTCGCGCGCGTTGACGCGAAGACCCTGCGCAAGCTCCGCAACCACGGTGAGCAGGAGGCGCTCTACATCTGCTTCGGGGGCAAGGACGGCTACGTTGGGCGCGACGGGGTCATGCCCGACGACGGCGAGCGGAGCGGCCCGATCGAGAGCTGATCGGGGGAGCGGGCCCTAGGCCGCCGCGGCCGCGGCCGCGGCCGCGGCGGCCTGCGGCCCGCTCGCCACGAAGTCGCGCCGGCGCACGAGCACGAAGCCCCCGACCGCGCCGACGAGCGCGACGATCCCCGCGATGAGCAGGAGCTCGTCGAGCGCTCCCGAGAAGCTCGACCGGTAGGCGGCGAGCACCATGGCGCGTACCGGCGGCGGCATGTGGGCGGCCAGCTCGCGGCCCTGTCCCACGGTGAACGCCTTGGCGATCTGCCCGGCGTGCTGCTGGGCGACGGCGGGCGCGTGGGCCAGCGCGCTCGTGGTGCGCGTCGCGACGAGGTGCTCGAAGATGGCCCCGAGCCCGGCGATCCCCGTAGCGATCCCCACCTGCCTGAAGGTGCTGTTGATCCCCGAGGCCATGCCGCTGCGAGCGGGCGGCACGACGCCGATCGCGGTCGACACGAGCGGCGGGTTGATCATCCCGATCCCCACCCCGGCGACCATGAAGCCGGGCAGCAGCGCGGTCCAGCCCGAGCTTGCGTCGAGCCCGCGCATGAGCAGGAGGCCGACTCCGACGAGCAGCAGGCCTCCGCCGAGGAGCACCCGTACGGGGAGGCGCACCGACAGCCGTCCCGCGAGCGGCGCGACGAAGAACGAAAGGAGCGTGACGGGCAGGAAGCGCAGGCCCGCGTCCAGCGGCGAGAACCCGAGCACGTCCTGGATGTAGAGGGTGAGGTAGAGGAACATCGCGAACATGGACGCGGAGAGCGCGAAGGCGACGATCGACGCCCCGGCGAACGCCGGCTTGGCGAAGAGCGAGAGATCGAGCATCGGCCGCGCACGCCGGCGCTCGAGGAGCACGAAGGCGACGAGCAGGACCACGGAGCCGGCGAGGAAGCAGACGATGAGCGTCGAGCCCCAACCCTCCTCGTTTCCGCGTACGAGCCCGAACACGAGCAGGAACAGGGCACCCGAGAAGACGAGCACGCCGGCCCAGTCGATCGCCGCGGCATCCGGGTCGCGGGACTCGTCCACGCGCAGGAGCGTCATGGCCACCGCGACGATGCCGATCGGGACGTTGACGAAGAAGATCCACTCCCACCCGAGGGTCTGGGTGAGGACGCCGCCCACGAGCGGCCCGACGGCCACCGCGGCGCCCGTCGTCGCACCGTAGATCCCGAACGCGACGCCGCGCTCCCGCCCGTGGAAGGCCTGGGCGATGAGCGCCAGCGAGCAGGCGAACATCACCGCGCCGCCGATGCCCTGGACGGCGCGCGCGAGGATGAGCACGAACGAGGTGCCCGCGAGGCCGCAGGCCAGCGAGGCAACGGTGAACAGCCCCAGGCCGATCGCGTACACGAGCCGGCGCCCGAGCAGGTCGGCGAGCGAGCCGGCGCTCAGGAGCAGGGCGGCGAGGGACAGCGCGTAGGCGCTCACGACCCACTGCAGGTCGGAGAAGCTCGAGTGCAGGCTCTGCTGGATGTCCGGCAGCGCGACGTTCACGATCGTGATGTCGAGCAGGAGCATGAAGAGCCCGACGCACACGGCGGCGAGGGTCCACCACTTGCGATCGTCGGCCAAGGCGGGTCCTTTCGGAGTCGGCGGCGTGCCTGTGCGGCGCCGTGTGGCCGGAATCGTAGGGGCACGGGGGAACGGGTCGAGTGAGCGGGCGCACTCGCGCCATACTTCGTCCTCGATGAAGGCCTCGAGAACCTGGACCGCCGGCCTGTCCCTCGTCACGCTCGCGGTGGCGGGCTGTGGGGCGGGCGGCGGTGCCGCGCGGCCGGTCGCCGCGACCGCGCCGCCGGTCGCTCGCGCCGCGGTCGCGCCGGTGAGCGCCGCACAGCGGCCCTCACCCCGGGCGCCCCGGCCTAGGCCGGCGGCGCCCGCTTCGCCCTCCGCCTCGCCCGCGCTCATCACCCACGGCCCGCGAGCGTCGCGTCGCGTCGCGCTCACCTTCGACGCCGACATGACCCGCGGGATGCTCCTGCGCCTGCGCGCCGGTCGGGTGCGGAGCTGGTACGACGCCCGGATCGTGCGCGAGCTGCGGGCGACGCGCACACCCGCCACCGTCTTTCTCACCGGGCTGTGGACGCAGACCTACCCCGGGGTGGTCCGCTCGCTGGCAGCCGACCCGCTGTTCGAGCTCGAGAACCACTCGATCGACCACGCCGCGTTCGGCTCGCCGTGCTTCGGCCTGCCCACCGTCCCCTCCGTGCCCGCGAAGCAGGAAGAGGTTCGCGGGGCAGCGGCCACGATCGCGGCGACCGCCGGGCGGCGCCCGCGCTACTTCCGCTTCCCGGGCGGCTGTCACTCCGACGCCGACGCCCGGCTGGTGGCGGCGCAGGGCGAGACGCCCGTCGGATGGGACGTCGTCTCGGGTGACCCGTTCCAGCCCGACGCGGGCGCGGTGACGCGCACCGTGCTCACCGGCGTCCGGCCGGGCTCGATCGTGGTCATGCACCTCGTGGGAGCACCCAACGCCCCGGCCACCTTCACGGCGCTCCAGACCGTAATCCCCGCCCTCAAGGCGCGAGGCTACCGCTTCGTCACGCTGCAGGAGCTGCTGCGAGGAGGCGGCGGCTGAGTGTCGTGATTCTCAAGTTCGACGGCAGCCTCGCGGCGTCTCGACGCGTCCGCCGCCACCCACGGACTCGCCCGTGCCACCAGCACGACCTTCGTCCGCGGTCGTCGGCGCACGCGCCGAGGCACTCGCGACGCTGCTCGCGAACCATCGACTCACGACACTAGGCGGCCTGCGCCACCCCGTCGGCGCGCCGCGCGTGCTCGGCGATCGCGTCGAGGATCCGCGGCCACGCGCCGCGCGGCAGGTCGTGCCCCATCCCGTCGACGATCATGAGGTGTGCGTCGTCGATCGCCCTCGCGGTGGCGCGGGCGCCCGAGGGGTTCACCAGGCGATCGGCCGACCCGTGGATCACGAGGGTTGGGGCGACGATCCGGCGGAGCTTCGTCGTGCGGTCGCCCGATGCGAGGATCGCCGCGAGCTGCCGCCCGGTCGCGGTCCGGTCCCCGTCACGGTCATAGCTGCGACCCGCGAGCTCTCGGACCTGCGCGTCGTCTCGCGCGAACCCCGGCGAGCCGATGATCCCAAACAGGCGCGTCGTGTGCTCGATGTAGGCGCTTCGCTCCGCGGGCGCGCCGCGGAGCACGTGCCGGTAGAGGCCGAAGGCGGGCTGGCCGCTCCAGCGGCTGCCGGTGGTCGACATGATCGAGACGAGCGAGCGCACGACGTCTGGGTGCTCCGCCGCGAGCATCTGGGCGATCATGCCGCCCATCGAAGCTCCGACGACGTGCGCGGGAGCGAGGTCGAGCTCGCGCAGCAGGCCGGCGGCGTCCGCCGCCATGTCGCTCAGGCGGTACTGCTCGGATCCGAACCGGCGATTCACGAGCTGCGCGAGGGTCGGCGGTCGCCCACGGAAGTGAGTCGAGCGCCCGGCATCGCGGTTGTCGAAGCGCACCACGTAGAGGCCGCGCTCCGCGAGTCCGGCGCAGAACTCCTCGTGCCAGCCGATCATCTGCATGCCGAGCCCCATGACCAGCAGCACCGGCGGATCGCCCGGATCGCCGAAGGTCTCGTAGCAGAGGGTGACGCCGCCTCCGACGTCGCAGAGCTGCTCCGAAGCGGCCACGGGCGGGATCTTAGGCCGTGTCGGCGGCGTCAGTACTGCACGGTGAACCGCACGAGGTCGGTTCGCGTTCGGAAGGCCGCGCGGCTCGAGCCGCGGATGCGGAACCGGATCGCGCCCGAGCTCGAGACGAACCGGGACGGCAGCCGTGTCGTCGACCAGTGGACGCTGCGGTCGGAGGTGGAGGCGCGGGTCGCGAGATAGATGCTCGACCACCCGCGTGCGCTCCAGTCGTAGACCATCAGCCGCAGGCCGCTGCCGGCCCGGCTCACGTTCCCGTCGTAGTCGATGGAGAGGCGCCGGAGCGACGTGCGGGCGGCGGGTGCGACCGAGGTGGCGACGTAGAGGTCCGAGACGTAGCCGGACCCCGAGCGCCGCCCCGCGACCTCGAGGCGGCTCGAGTCGTCGGAGTACAGGCGCCGCACGCTTCCCGCCGCGGCAGTCCCGGAGAGGACTCGGAAGCCGGTGGGCGCATAGGCGCGTGTCACCGAGGCGGGCGTCGGGGGCGCCGGGCTCGGAGCGGTGGTCGTCGGGGGCTGCGAGGGCGTCGGGGACTGCGAGGGCGTCGGGGACTGCGAGGGCGTCGGGGACTGCGAGGGCGACGCCGTGCTTGTTGCGGCTCCTCGATAGGTGCAGCCGCCGCCGAGGGCCACGCAGGCGTTCACGCGCCCGAAGCCGAACTGGGAGTCGCGTCCGGCCGCGCCGAGGTCGTCGACCGAGGAGTCGAGCGCGTCGCGGAGCGCCTGGCCGCTCTTGCCGGTCCGCCAGGCAATCAGCGCGGCGACCGCCGCGGCGTGCGGTGTGGCCATCGACGTGCCGTCGAGCGCCAGGTAGCCGCTCGGATCCCAGATCCCCTGGGTCGGATCCGTGAGATCGGTGGGGTAGGTCGGGACCGTGGAGACGATGTCCACGCCCGGCGCGCTCACCTCGACGTCGGGGTTGGCGTTGGAGAACGAGGCATGTGCGTCGTTGCGATCCGTCGCTCCCACGGAGACCGCGTGGGCGTAGCCGGCGGGATACTCGGTGCTCGTGTTGCCGTCGTTGCCCGCCGCCGCGACGACGAGGACCCCGGCGTTCCAGGCGTGGTCCACCGCGGTCGAGAGCGCGGTCGAGGTGTCAGGACCGCCGACGCTCATCGAGAGCACCCGGATGTGGTAGGCGTCGCGATGGGCGACGACGTCGTTCATGCACGCCGCGATGTCGGCGTCCGACCCCGACCCCGTGGAGTCAAGCGCCTTGCACGCGTAGATCTTGGCCTCGGGCGCAACGCCGACGATGCCCTTGCCGTTGTTGCCGACGGCGGCGATCGTGCCCGACACGTGGGTGCCGTGGCCGTTGTCGTCGGCGCAGCCACTCGTCAGCGTGCCGTCGCCCGCGAGCGCGGAGGAGCAGGGCTGGATCGCCTTGCCGGCGAGGTCGGGGTGGCTCGCGTCGATCCCGGTGTCGACCACTCCGACCGCGAAGTCGGCGGGCGGCCAGGCTCCGGTGAGCGCGCCGAGGCCCAGCCGGTCGTAGGCCTCCGGGGCGTCGATGTCGGCGTCGGAGAGCCCGCTCGCCTGGCCCGTGTTGCTCAGGCCCCAGAGATCGCTGCTCGCCCTCGCGCCGTTGCCCGGGAAGAAGGGGTCGTTCGGCCGGGCCTGGGTCGTGTAGATCCGGTTGGGCTCGGCGAGCGCGATTCGCGAGTCGCGCCGGTAGCGAGCAAGCGCCGCGTCGACGCTCCTCCCGCGCGGGAGGCGGAGGACGTCGATGTTCTCGGGACCGAGGCGGTGCTCGAGGGTGGCGCCCGTCTCGCGGCGGAAGGCGGCCCGCTCGGCGGCCGACGTCCCGGCCCGGAATCGAACGAGCACACGGTGCGGATCGTGGCGCCCGCGAACCCGCGCCGCTCCGGGCGCCGGTGCCATGCGCCGCGGTGCCGGGAGGCTTCTCGCGGCCCCCGGAGCCGGCTGTGAGGCGAGCGAGCCGGGCCCGCGGCCGCTCGGCGCCGGCCCGGGCGTACGCGCCGCGGCGGGAGGCGTCTCTCGCGGGTTGGCCGCTCCGCTGGCCGGCCGCTCGGGGGCCGTGGTCGAGAGGCTCGCCGCGAGGACCCCCGCGGCCAGCGCCAGCAGGCAGGCGGCGAGCACCGCGAGCCTGAGCTTCCAGCGCTTCATCTCTCGTCCTCGTGCCGGCTCATCTGATCCAACAACCCCACAACCCCCGGTCGGTTGCGCGAAGGCGCCCTGCTCTCAGGAACCTCAGGCCCTCTGCGGGGCACCTACTTCTCCGCCGACCCGGGCTCGGCGTCGGGCGTCAAGCGGCTGCCGTGACCGGCTCAGCCGATCGCGGCCGTGCTGCGGCGGCGCTCGGTGCGCTGGAGGAAGAGCTCCTCGATGATGACCTGCACGGCCCCGGCGACCGGGATCGCGGCCAGCGCGCCCAGGATCCCGGCGACCTCTGTGCCCAGGACGATGGCGATGAGGACCACGAGCGGCGAGAGCTTGACCGCGCGGCCGTAGATGAGCGGGCGAAGGCTATGGCCCTCGAACATGTGGTAGACGAGGATGAGGGCGAGGACGATCACCGCCGTCGTCGCGCTCTGGGTCAGGGCGACGGCGGTGAGGACGACGGTCGCGACCAGCGGACCGAGGTACGGAACGAGCTCGATGATGACGACGAACAGGCCGACGGAAACGGCGTAGGGGACGCCCGTCACGAGCAGGATCACCGTCGCGACCAAGCCTGCGAGCAGGCTGGCGAGCAGGTTGCCGGTCACGAAGCCGCCGACTGCCTTGTAGATCCCGGCGCCGATCCGTTCCACCGGCCCGCGGTTCTTGTCGGCCAGGAGCCCCAGGAGCCGCCGGCGCCACTCGGGTCCTTCGAGCAGCATGAAGAGGGTCAGAAAGGCGATGATCACCACGCCGATCGCGGTGGCGGCGACGCCCTTGACGATGGTCAACGCCGGCGCGGCGGCGCCGATGAGTCCCGGGCCGCCCTGTCCGCTCGTGGCGCTGCGCACGCGCTCGACGAGGTGGTACTTCTTCTCGAGGGATCCGAGCGGTCCGTGGCCCTTGGTCATGTCGGCGACTAGGCCGGGGATGGCGTGCACGAACCTCGTGACCTGATCGACGAGCGGAGGGACGAGGACGAGCCCGAGGAGGGCGAAGAGCACGAGGGCGAGAGCGAAGACCACGCCGACCGCCAAGCCCCGGCGACACTTGCGCCGCTCGACGAAGTTGACCGCCGGGTTGAGGGCGAGCGCGAGGAACAGCGCGATGGCGATCAACGTCAGCCCCGCCTGGGCGAGGAAGACGAAGCCGATCGCGGCGGCGCCGGCGACGATCACGCCGAGCGCAGTCAGCAGCGAGCGCATGCGGAGGACCACTACGCGCTCCGGGGTGGGCTCCCGCACGGACGCGCCGGGCTCCTGGGGCTGCCGCTCTTCCAGTAGAGGGGTTGACGTCACGGTCTCATCATCCCAGCCCGGAGGGCTGAGGTCGCTCGATCCCGCCGACGTCCCGGCGCACCATCACGTCGAGCTGGGTTCCGATCAGGAAGACGGCGGCCGAGAGGTAGAGGTAGCTCATGAGGACGAACACCGACGCGAGCGACCCGAAGATCGTGTCGTAGTCGGCCAGTCGCGACAGGTAGAAGCCGAAGCCGGTGGAGAAGAGCAGCCAGCAGAGGACCACGATGGCCGTGCCGAGCGACACCCAGTGAAGCGGCTGCTTGCACGCCGGTGCGTGGCGGACGAGCAACCCCACGCCGAGCCCGAGCAGGAGCGCCGCCAGCGCGTAGCGGACGAGGAAGGCGAGCACCGCAGCGCCTCCGCTCGCGTGCGCCAGACCGAGCGCGCGCGGCCCGAACCGGCCGACGGCGAGGGCCGCGAGGAGGCATCCGCCGACGGCGATCGAAAGGCCGAACGAGATCGCGAAGCGCCGTCGCCGGGAGCGCTCCTCGGCGACGCCGTAGATGCGGTCGAGCGCCCCCATGATCGCGCGCATCGCCCCCGAGACCTCCCACAGCGTGAGCAGGCCGCCCGCGGTGACCCAGAACCCCTGCTGGTCGTGGAACACCCGCAGCACCGCGCTGTTGAGCACTCGGAAGGCGTCCGGCGACATCGCGCTCTGCACCGCGGGGGCGACGTCCTGCCGCCAGACCTCGTCGAGGCTGAGTACTCCAAGGAGGGCGAAGATGAACAGCAGCAGCGGCGCGAGCGCGGAGAGCACCTGGAAGGCGATGGCGCTTGCGTAGGTGAGAATGTCGTGCTCGTCGACGGCCACCGCGAGCTCCCGCAGCACTCCGCGCACGCCGGACGAGGCGACCGGGCGGCGCTGAGCGGACGTGGCCACTTCGCTCCCCTACCCGATCGTGGCCAAAGGGCATCCGGTTCCGGACGCGGCGACTACGCTCAGGCCGCGATGAAGCCCAGTCGGCCGATCCCCCGCGTGGGCTTGAGCGCCACTGTCCGCTACCTCGCCGTCGACGTGGCCGGCGTCGTCTGCGAGGTGGCCGAGGACGGCCGCCGGGTGACGGTGCAGACCGAGGAGGACGAGACGATCGAGTTCATCCTCAACCGCTCCACCGCCTACTACGAGGCACCGAACTGCGGTCCGCGGCTCGAGCTCGGGGCTTGACCGGAGCGGCCGGAGCGGCGCCGCCGAGTGGGTGGGTTCGCTCGACGGCGCCTTCCGGGAGGCGCTTATCCCGCGAGGCTGGCCTTAGCTGGCTGGCCGGGCGGCGCGCATCACGAGGATGAAGCGCCTACCTCAGAGGGGGCTGAGAGCATCCTGTGAGATGTCGGGACAAGGACTCTTTGCGATGGTGGCGAACCGGGTGCCATGCCAACGCGATCGTCTGAACTCGCGCGCCGCTCGATCAGCGGAGTGGTTGCCCTCCTGGATCGGCCGACCTCCGAAGAGGAGGAGCCGGTGGGCGAGCCGAACGGCGAGGAACGGCCCGAGTTTCCGCTCCGGCTGCGCGGCTATGACCGCGCCGTGGTCGACGCCCACCTCGACTACGTCCAGAGCCTTCTCGACGATCTGCGCGCACAGTCCTCACCGCAGCACGCGGTGCGTCGAGCGATCGACACGGTGGGCGAGGAGACGAGCGCCATCCTCCGCCACGCGCACGACACCGCCGACGAGATCACCTCGCGCTCGCGCGAGGAGGCCGAACGGCGCACTGCCGAGGCCGAGCAGTCCGCGGCCGCCGTACGCGCGGCGGCCGAGGCTCACGCGTCGCAGCTCGCCGACGAGGCACGGCGCCGCGTGGAGGAGGCCGAGCAGTCCGCCGCCGAGATTCGCGCAGCCGCAGACGCCTACGTCTGCCAGCTCGATGAGGATGCTGACCGGATCTGGTCCGAGCGCGAGCGACTCCTCGACGACGCCGAGCGCATCTCCCGTTCGCTGCTCAGCGTCGGCGAGGCGGCCCGCCGCCGTTTCCCACCCGAGGAGCAGGCGCCCGGGGAGCAGGCGGCCGGCGATGGCTCCCCGCCGCCGCCGCAGATCACGGCGTCGGACCCTGATGGGCTCGAGCCGACCCCCGATATCCGCGTCTCGGCCGCCACGGTCGCCGAGCCGCTGTAACTCAGGTCCCGCACGGAGCCAGCCGCATGCGCTTCCCGGGCCGCAAGCTCTCCCACGCCCAGCACTTTCGGGCCGCCTATCGGCACCACTTCGAAGACCACCGGCGGGAGCGTCAATTCATCAGTACCGGGGGCTTCTTCACGACCTTCGCCGTCACCCGGGCCATCACGCACGCGATCAGGGCCGGCAAGGGTCCGTTCCACAACATCGGCGGTGAGGGCGGGACCCACATCCATCACATGACCTTCGGCATCATCGCCAACCTGCTCGTCGGTTACCTGTGGGTGATGCAGGTGGGAACCCAGCAGCATCCCTCGCCGCGTGTCTCTCGCGTCACCTCCTTCCTCTATGGAGCAGGGTCCGCGCTCACCCTGGACGAGTTCGCGCTGTGGCTCAACCTCGAAGACGACTACTGGACCGCCAAGGGACGAGAGAGCATCGATGCCGTCCTCCTCTTCGGCGCCCTGCTCTCGCTCGGAGCCCTCGGCGGCGGAGTGCTCCAGAAATTCGCCCGGCGAGTGATCGAACCACGCCACAGCAAGGAGTCCGCCAAGCTTCTGGCGGTCCTGCAGGAGCGCCAGAAGCGGGGTCGCAACGCCCTGCTCCGGCGCGCTGGTTAGCGCCGGTGCTTTCGGGGTAATCGTGTTCGATGGGTCTCGGGCTTCAAAATCCTCTGCACATACTCCTCATCGTGGTGGTCGTCCTGATGGTGTTCGGGGCGAAGCGGCTGCCTGAGCTCGGTCGCTCGCTCGGTCAGGGCATCCGGGAGTTCAAGGGATCGATCGGCGGCGACGGAGACGAGCCGAGTCTGCCGTCCGAGACCTCGATCGCGCAGCCCTCGGCCTCCCACGTCGAAAGGTCGCCGGTGGCCTCGACCCCCCCTGCCTCCGCGACCGTTCACCGGGAGCACCCCGCCGAAGACGCCGCCCCCCGATAGGGACGCCTTGCCCCTCCCAGGGAGCGGAGCTCGCCTATCGAGTGTGCCGTCGGTCCGCAAGCTCCGGGTCCGTGCCCTCGCCTATCTCCTGGCGGCGCTGTCGTGCTCGAGCGTCGCAACCGCCGTGGGGTTTCACGGTGCCGTGATCCTCGCTCCCCTTGCCCTCGCCTGCGGGATCCTCGCCGTGCGGACGAACGAACGCGCCAAGCGCAGTCGCCGAGCGCTGCGCGCGCAGCGCGCTCGCTGACCTCGCCTGCCGGACCTGTCGCGGCTCAGACTTCTCGGCGGGAGACGAAGCGGCGAAGGAATCGGACCTTCCAAGCGCCGGGTTGCGACGCCCGGCCGGTTTTTGAAGATGCTCGCGTTGGACGTCGGTAGGGCGGGCGGGACAGTTGCTTGTGCTCGGCCGGCGAGTGCTCCGCGAAGCGCGTGTACGCGCCCTTCCCCCCGGGGTCGCCGCACGGCTTCCGGCTACGCCATCTTGGGAGCGCTGCTGGGCAGCGTTGGTGTGGTGGCCCGACCGGGTCCGCACCTCGGCGATTGACGGATCTGAGGCAACCAGGCGACGACGCGCGTCGCAAAAATCGGTCACGACGCGTCGATTGACGTGTCCGAGCGTCGGCTGAAGTGAGTCGCCTCGGACATGGGGGTAGGACTCCCGGTGCCCATGCCCGTCGAGGATCGTGATCTCGAAGCCCTTCGCCGGCAGCTCGAGGAGCGTCGCGACCACGCAAGCGAACGCGTGGCGGAGCTGGCAAAGCGGCCCGAGCGCGGGAGCGCGCAAGGCTTCGGCAAACGTATCGGCGACGGCACGACCGAGGCGATCAGCCGACTGACGGACATAGGGGTGGGCAGCTCGATGGAGAAGGGCCTCATCCGCACCGGGCGGGCACTGGTCAAGCTCGACGAGGGGACCTACGGGAACTGCGACGCGTGCGGCGGGCAGATAGCTCCCGCGCGGTTGCGGGCGATGCCGGACAGCGTGCTGTGTGTAGCGTGCGCCGCCTCTCAGCGCCGCGCGCCTCCTCGGCGCCGCTGACGCCACGCCCGAACGGCGCTTCGGCAACCTCCCGGCGATCCGCACCCGCAGTAGACGCGCGACCAGCGGCCACGCACGCCGCTCCTTGAGCTAGCTAGATCCCCCTTCTTAAGGCGCCTCAACGACCGTCTATCAATTGCGCGGGCGTCTTCTCTTTAGGCAACTCGAGGACAGGGTCAAGACGCTGCCGGACGTCGCTCGAGGAAGCGGCCGCCGGAACATTGAAGTGGCGTCGCTCGTGTACGGGCAAGCTGCACGTCTAGCGCCCGAGCCAGCGCCCGGGGTTCTCTTCGAAGATCGTCTTCTCCGTCGCGTCGTCGAGGACTCCCGTCTCCCGCAGGGCGGGAAGGACCTCGTCGAAGACCAGCGTCATGCTCCAGTTGCGGATCGCTCCCTGAGCCTGCAGGGCCTCTGCAGCCTCCGCGGGGAACCAGTCGATAGTGGCGCAGAAGTCCTGCGACACGAAGATCCGCTCGGCGTGGCCGCGGCGCAGGAGCTCGGCGGCGGTCGCGTTACGCCGGTCCATCGGTAGGTACATCTCGAGGCCGTACCGGTCAAGGCCGACGTAGACGCCCTGATCGAGCAGCCCCTCGATGTAGTCGAGGTCGTCGGTGTCGCCACAGTGGGCGATCTGGATCTTCTCCGGGGCAACTCCCTCTTCGAGGAAGATCTCGACCTGCCGCGGGCCGGTGCCGGCGGCAGGCATCGAATGAGCCATGATGGGCGCGCCGGTCTGCACGGACGCTCGCGCGCACGCGCGGTGGACCTTCTCCACGTTCTCGGTGACGCCGGGCGCGTCGGCCGCGCACTTGAGGAACGCGGCCCTGACGTCGGTCTCCTGCGCGCCCTGCTCGATGTCGTCGACGAAGTGCTGGGCGATGACGTCGGCGTCGCGGTTCTCGAAGTAGTGTGGGAGGAAGTCGTAGGTGTAGATGCCGGTGCACGCCACGATCCGCACACCGGTCCGCTCCGCGACGTCGCGCATGAAGCGCACGTCGCGCCCGCCGAACATCGTGGTCGGGTCGACGATGGTCCGCACACCCCGCTCGCTCGCCGCGCTCACCGCCTCGACGGCCGCGGCCATCTCGGCCTCGGCGTCGTAGCGCCCCGGCCAGTTCTCGGCGACCGCCTCGTCGCGAAAGCGGACGTGCTCGTGGATCAGCGTCATGCCCAGCTCGCCCGCGTCGACCGGCCCTTGAACCGTGTTCACGGAGCTCATCGCAGCGGCTCCCCCCAGTCGGTCTCGTCTCGCAATTGCGACTTCAGGACCTTCCCGCCCGGGTTGCGCGGCAGCGGCTCGATCCTCACGGCAAGGTACTGCGGCACCTTGAAGTCGGCTACCCGCTCCCGGGCGTGCGCGATGACCGCGTCCTTGTCCAGCTCGGTGCCGGAAGACGGAACGACGACGGCGCCGACCTTCTCGCCCATCATTTCGTCGGGCACGCCGACCGCGGCGACCTCCCCGACGCCGGGCGCACCGGCCAGCGCGCTCTCGACCTCGATGGAGTAGACGTTCTCGCCGCCGCGGTTGATCATGTCCTTCTGGCGGTCGACGATGTAGAGCAAGCCGTCCTCGTCGATACGCCCGAGGTCGCCGGTGTGCAACCACCCGTCGATGAACGTCTCGGCGGCGGCCTCCTCCTTGTTCCAGTAGCCGCGCACGACGTTGGGGCCGCGAACCAGCAGCTCCCCCACGCCGGTTTCCGCGTCCGGGTCGTCGATCGCGAGGTCGACGACCGGCATCGCGTACCCAACGGAGTCGGCATGCTCGGCCGCCTCCTCGTGAGGCAGGAACGAGGTGAGCGAGCACGTCTCGGTCAGGCCGAAGCCGTTGCCCACCCGCGCGTCGGGGAACGACTCCATGATCTTGTGCACCATGGTCGCGGCGATGGGTGCGCCGCCGTAGGAGACCCACCGCACGCTGCTCAGATCCGCCTGCTCGAAGGCCGGGTGGCGGGTCAGCGCGTGGTAGATCGCCGGCACCGACGTGAGCATGCTGACCCGGCGCTCGGAGACCGTGCGCAGGAAGCCCTCGAGGTCCATCGGGTTGGTCAGGACATAGACGGCGCCACCGAGCTCGAGCAGGACGATCAGCTGGCTGTTGCAGCCGGTCACGTGGAACAGCGGCACGTTGATGAGCGTGCTGAGCTCGCCGCCCTCGCTGCGGTCGATGCCGATGCAGCGCACCGCGTTCTCGCTGTTGGCGAGGAAGTTCGCGTGCGTGGTCATCGCGCCCTTCGGGAAACCCGTCGTGCCGCTCGTGTAGAAGATCGCCGCCAGGTCCTCGCGCGCGGCATCCTCGACCGGGTCGGCGGCCTCCCCGTCGGGCAGCGGCTCGCCCGGAACGAGGACGTACGCGCTGCCCGAGTCCTCGATGACGTAGCGCACCTCCTCTCGTCCTTGAACCGCGTGTTGACCGGGACGGCAACCAGCCCCGCGAGTTGCGCGCCCCAGAACGCAAGCACCCAGTCCAAGCCGTTGCCGAGGCGGATCGCCACCCGGTCGCCGCGCTGCAGACCGTGCTCGAGCAGACCGCCGGCGACCCTCGAAGCCCGGTCCCACAGCTGCTGGTAGGTGACCGCCTCGCCGCCGACCTCCTCGACCGCCGGGGCGGAAGGATCTCGGTCGACGCTCGCGCGCAGCATGTGAACGAGCGAGGCGGCCCGCCCGCTGTACTCGGCTATCCCGTCGGGCCGCCGACTGACCCCGGAATCCGAGAACGGATTGCGCCCCCGCGGCGCGGGATCAGGCACTGGCGTCGGCGTTGCTTGTGCGGTTCCGCCACGTGCGACCGATGAGGCCCCCGAGGCTGTCGAGGATCAGCCGGTCGACCGGACGTGTCCGGTCGCGGAACAGCGTTGGTGCGTGCATCCTTTGCCTCCCTCTCGTCTCGCAGCGCCCGCCCTCGGTCAACCTTCTCGCGAAGGCGCCGACGGGGTTGTCGGGTCTTCAAAGGTACGGCCTTTCAGGTTTTTGCGTATTTGCGAGACGACCGTCACGCGAACATCTCCCGGCCGAACGTCTACCAGCACTTCGGGATCTCCCGGGGCTCCTCACCGCCGTGGTCGAGTGCGAGGTGGCACGGGCCCTCGTGCAGGTCTCGGCGACCTGAGCGAAGGCTCTCCGCGCGATGATCGACAGCATCCACGCCTACCTGTCCGCGGTCCGCGACCCACCACGTGGCGGCTCGTGCTAATGCCGCCCCAGGGCGCGCCCGAGCTACTGCGCAAGAGCATCGAGTACGGCCGCGCCGCCGTCCTCACGCGGCTGGCTCAGGCCGTGCGGCCGGCGCTCATACAGGATCGCGAGGCGCCGGGCGCGGAGCTGACCGCACGGTTGCTCTCGGTGATCGCCGACGAATACGCGCGGCTCGTGCTGAGCGATCCCGCCCGGTTCCCCCCGGAGCGGTTAATCGAGCACGCGCGCTGGTGTGTCGATCAGTGGCCGCGTAGCCCCAGCTACTGCCCAGCCTGCTCGAACGCCGCGCCGACCACGGCCTGCGCCGTGGCGCCGTACGGGGGTGCGAAGGCCTCGATGAGGTCGCCCTCACCGCGCACGAAGACCCCGCGCAGGTTGGAGAACTCGCGGAACCCCTCGATGCCGTGGTGGCGTCCCGATCCGCTCTGCCCGATGCCGCCGAAGGGCAGCGACGGTAGCGCGCCGTGCACGGCGGCCGCGTTCACGCACGCCCCCCCGGACGTCGTGCGCCGCAGCACGTCTTCGGCCACCTGTTCGTCCTTCGAGAAGACGTACAGCGCCAGTGGGCGCTCGCCCGCGTTCACGTGCCCGATGGCCTCGTCGAGCGCGTCGTAGGCCTTGACCGGCAGGATCGGGCCGAAGATCTCCTCCTGCATGAGGTCGAGGTCGTCTGGCGGGTCGAGCACGAGGGACATCGGCAGCTGGCGAGTGTTCGGGTCGATTTCGCCGCCCTCCTCGAGCGGCCGCAGGTCGCAGCCACGTGACTGGGCGTCCGCGATCAGGTTCTGGATCCGCTCGAGGTGGCGCTCAGTGATGATGCCGGTGTTGTTCTCCGAGGAGTAGAAGCTCGGCATGTTGTCGCGCACGTGCTCGACCGCGAGACGAGCGAAGTCGTCCATCCGCTCGCGCGGCACGAGGCAGTAGTCGACCGAGATGCACATCTGCCCGTTCTTGAGCGCCTTGGTGCCGAGCACCTGCTTGACGGATTCGGCATCGATCGAGTCGTCGGTGAGGATGGCCGGGCACTTGCCGCCCAGCTCGAGCGTGACCGGTACGAGCTGCTCGGCTGCCGTCATCGCGATCTGGCGGCCGATCTCAGGGCTGCCCGTGTAGAGCAGGTGGTCCCAGCGCACGCGCGTGAACGCCTTAGCCAGCTCGAGGCCCCCGACCGCGACGTCCACGCGGTCGCGGTCGAACGTCGCCCGGATCATGTCGCGCAGCAACTCCGAGCACGCCGGCGTGTGCTCCGAGGGCTTGAGCACCACGCGGTTGCCCGCGGCGAGCATCTCGACCAGCGGCCCGACGGACAGGTCGAACGGGAAGTTCCAGGGGCTGATGTTGCCCACCACTCCCTTGGGCTGAGGCTGCACGAACGCGCGGCCGGTGCCGTAGAGCGCGGGATCCGAGTAGCGGGGCTCCGGCGCCATCCAGGTCTCGAGCTGCTCGGCCACGTAGGCGGCCCGCCCGGCCACACCCAGCACCTCGATTAGATCCGTGGCCAGCGTGGGATGCACGCCGAAGTCGGAGCTCATCGCCTCTTCGATCTGCGTGCGATGGCTCATGACCATCCCCGCGACCGCCATCAGCAGTGCCTGGCGCTCCTCGAGCGTCGGGAAGGGATCGGCCAGGAACGCTGCCCGCTGGCGTTCGACGATCTCGTGCAGCTCTTCGATAGCGCCGAAGTCGTCAGCCCCGGTCGTGGTGCCGTGCTCGATGGTCGACATGCTCCCTCTCCCCTGCTCGATGGCCTACCGCGACGATACTCCGCGCGCCAGGCCGCCCGCAGGCATGATGCTCAACAAGAACCGGATGCGACTCCCGTTTCCCGAGGGCTCGAGAAGCGCTAAACCGAGGCCCTAACGAGCTCCTTTCCAGTGAGACTCGCACCTGAGGCCGGAGACGCCGCGTTAGATTCGCCTGGATGAGCGGACGCGGATGATCGATCTGAACCGGCTCTTGGACCGTTTTCGGCATCCTGGGGCGCGCTCAGCGGCCGGCAACGTCAGCGACGGAGGCGATGTCCTGCTTGCGGTGGAGGGCCGATATTGCCTGCTGATAAGTCATCGCCGCGACGGTTCCACGGTCGCTACCCCTGTATGGGCGGCGGCCGAAGGGAGCACCGTGTACGTGCGCACTGAGCGCACAAGCGCGAAGGTGCGGCGGATCGCGGCAAACACGGATGTCCTGGTGGCGCCGTGCTCCGCGCGCGGGCGTCCGTTGGGTCCGTCGGTTCGGACAAGCGCGCGCGTCCTAAGTGAGAAACGGGAGGAGGCGATCGCCGAGCGGGCTCTGGATCGCAAGTACGGTACGGCTCGCCGCGCCTACCGGCGGGTAGCCGGGGAGGGAGACCCAGCCTGGATCGCCATCAAGACATCCGGCCCATCAAGGCCCTGAGGGACCGACGCCCCAATACCCGGCGCCCGGTCGGGGTTGACGGCAGGACGGCGGTGGAGGGAGAGCCCTACTGAGCGTCGGGACTAGCTCGAGCGCCGCAGCAAACCAGCTTCCTCGAGGCCCCTCGGGAGACCCGCTTCGCTGTCGCTCTGCGCGAAGCGGAACAGCGTGTTGACGCGTCCTTGGGATGAAATCCCTGGTAACAGCCACTTCCACGCGGCCACGAAGCGGCGAAGGAATCGACCCTTCCAAGCGCCGGGTTGCGACGCCCTGCCGGTTTTGAAGGCGGTCGTCGGACTGCGACGCAAGGGCCGAGTGCAGGGCTTTCTGGAGCGAGACCGGGTGCGGCGATGGTCGAAGCGATGGACGGGGCGCGATCAGGCCTCGGCCGGACAGCCGGCCCGCTGGGGTCCGGGGACGATCGCGGGCTCTCGCGCAGCGTCGGGGTGGACCGCCGATCGGTGGAAGCGTTGGGGCGACTGGCCGGGGCCTCAGCTCAAAGTGGTGGACTAGGCCCGTCGCGGGGCGCCGGCGGGGGCGGCCATCTCCAGCGCGTCGAGGCTCGGCGGCAGGTGATCGGCGATCGCCCAGCTGACCACGCGCGACTGAAGCAGTCAATCATGGGAATGGCTTCTCGTGCCGTGGCGAGGATTTCCACGACCCGTGGCGAACTACTCAGCGGCCTATGGTATGGAGGCCCGCTTGGGCGAAGTGAGGGAGCGCGAGAGACCATCGACGCGGCAGCGGCCGATGCTGAGGCACGCGACCGGCACGGGCTCTCAGCAGCCGGTCAGCCCGCGGGTGCGAGGCGCGGTGGTCGGCGGCCTGGCCGGCGTAGTGCTTGGCATCCTGATCGGCTTTGGGACCAGCGTCGAGCACCTCGGCCTGCCGGTCGTGATCACGCTGGCTGTTGCGGCGATCGGCGCGGTGATCGGCTCGCTAGTCAGGGGTTTGGTGTCTTCGGACGGCCTGGTGGCGGAGCCGAGACGCCCGCTGCACTCGGACGAGACGGCGCAGGGCCCGGATCGTCCGGCGATGCTCGCGAGGACAGTGCGCGGAGGAGGCGAACGACCGGCTGGTTACGGGGCGGACGTGCCCCTCGGGGCGGCCTCACCGTCGCCCGCCAGCAAGCCGGTGGACGCGGCCGCGGCGGCCGCGCCGACCGCCGTGCACCAGGATGGCTTGGTGCCTGCCGGCTGGTATCCCGACCCACGCGGCAGCGACGCCCGGCGCTTTTGGGACGGTGCGGGGTGGACTGAGCACCTGTGGCAGGGCCCTGGCCGCGCGTCCCCTGGCGAGCTGCCGGCTGGGCGACAGGGAGGCAGCGCGTCCCGGGGAGCGCGAGCGGACCCGTCGGAGCTCGGCCAAGGCGATTCGCCGACTTAAAGAGGGGCTGCGCGTTCTTGAACAGGACGCCGCCGCCTGGAAGAGGGCAATAGACGGCCTGTCCCGAACATTCGAACCAACTTCTGCTTACACGGAGAGGAGTCAAGTCCCGGGAGGTGGTGTAGGAGTTCGGCGCTCATCTCGTCGGTGAGATGGTTGGCGGCTTAGGCCGCTTGGGGCTCGGGGGCCTCCTTTCGGTGAGCGCGCTGCGGGCGCGGCTCGAGCAGCGGTTCCATCGACTGTTGGCTCATGTAGTTGCGTCCGACGAGCCATTCGTCGTTGGCTTCGATCGCGAGCACTCGAGACCAGTCGGATCAGCGAGGCGTCGTCGGAGAAGAATGCCAACGACGTCGGTCCTTCGGCCGATCTCACGGTTGAAGCGCTCCAGCGGGTTCGTGCTTCTGAGCTTGCGGCGGTGCTCAGCCGGGAACGCCTAGAAGGCCAGCACGTCGTCCTCGGCCTCTTCGAGCAGCGCGGCGATCTTGGGGAGGCGGTCGCCCAGCTGGGCGACCGCCTCGCCGAGCCGCTGGCGGGCCTCCTCGCCTGAGTCGGCCTGGAAGATCGGGCGGATCACCGCGGCGAGAAGGCCGTGCTGGTCGCGCCGCGCGTGCCCGAGGCAGTCTCTGAGGAAGTGCACGGTGCAGCGCTGCCAGGGGGCGCCGAGGACCTGCGCGAGCGCGGCTTTGAGGCCCGGGTGGGCGTCGGAGATCGCGAGCTGCACCCCGACCAAGCCGCGGGCGACCAGGCTCCGGAGAAAGTCGCGCCAGAGGGCTTCGGTCTCGCACTCGCCGACGTCGAAGCCGATGATCTCCCGCCGGCCCGTCTCGTGCACCGCGTGCGCGACGACCACGCACTGCGCACCACCCGGCCGCCGTCTCGGACCTTCTCGACCTTCGCGTCGACGAACAAGCGCCTCCCTCCGGGCTCGTCCTGGCGGATCACGCCGGTAGGTAGGCTCCGGGTGATGAGTCGGTCGAGTTGGGCGGCTGTCGCGGCGCTTCTGGCTGGGGTGGCGTTTGTGGCTTTCTCGGGCATTGCCGTCCAGGAGTTGGGCTACGCGAATGCGCATCCGCATAGGTATGGGCCGGTGAAGGCCGTTGG
>JAABUJ010000659.1_pt1 | contig 63430 bp, 70 predicted proteins | sample 5559131 | NCBI WGS metagenome assembly JAABUJ01 (sample SAMN10711875, study PRJNA513366) | rock metagenome | isolation source: Antarctica rocks | place: Antarctica: Victoria Land, Mt New Zealand nord | collected 2016-01-07 | reverse complement strand
TGCAAAGCCGTTCAGCCGCTCATCACACGTCAGGCAAGTTGGCCTGAGCCTTGGCGTCAACTCCAAGCCGTCCACGCAATCCTTTTGCCTCTATGTAACTGAAGCGGAATGAGGGGATGCATGAGCAGCGACCTCGCCCTTCGCGGCGACTTCATCGTCCCCGGCGAGACCTACGGGTCGGTCGGGCGCGAAATTTCCTCGATCGCGTTCGACCATCCGCTCGGCCTGCGCTGGTGGGTCGCCCTCGGCGTCGCCTTGGCATTGTCGGGGCTGCTGGTTGCGGCGCTGGCGGCCTTGTTCATCGAGGGCGTCGGCATTTGGGGCAACAACATCCCCGTCACCTGGGCGCTCGACATCGTCAGCTATGATTGGTGGATCGGCATCTCCAGCGGCGGGCTGCTGGTGTCTGGAACGCTGCTGCTGCTCGGAACGGAATGGCGCAGCGCCCTGAACCGGATCGCTGAAACGGTGGCGCTGATCTCCGCCGTAGCGGCGGGGATTTACCCGATCATCCATCTCGGGCGTCCTTGGCTGTTTTACTGGAACCTGCCGTACCCGAACACGCTGCTGCTGTATCCGCAGTTCCGTAGTCCGCTGGTCTGGGACGCGTTCGACATCCTCAGCTTCATCGTGATTTGCGCCAGCTTCTGGTACGTCGGCCTGCTGCCGGACCTCGCGACCTTGCGCGACCGGGCGGTGGAACGGGCGCGGGCGTCGAACGGCAAGGGCCTGCTGCGGGCGCAGATCTACGGCATCGCGGCACTGGGCTGGCGCGGCTCGGCGGTGCACTGGGAGCGGTGGCGGCAAACCTATCGCACCCTGGCCTTGCTCGGCGTGCTGCTGGTGGTGACCTTGCAGACCGGCGCCGCGGTGATGTTCGCCGGGTCCGTCGAGCCCGGCTGGCACGACACGCTGCTGCCAACCTCCTATTTGTTCGCAGCGATCTTCCAGGGAGTCGGGATCGTTTCGGCCGTCGTGGTGATGCTGCGCAGCGTGCTCCGGCTGCACATGTTGATCACCGCCCGGCATATCTCGGTGCTGGCCAAGCTGCTGCTCGCGCTGGCAGCGGTGAACCTGTACTGCTACGGCGCGGAGCTGTACGGGACCGCGCTGCACGGCGACGCCTATGAGCACGCGGTCACGACGCGCCGGTTTTTCGGGCCGCACGCTTGGGCCGCGTGGTCGATCGTCGTTTGCGCGCTGGCGCCAGTGCAGCTGTTCTGGCTACCGGCGCTGCGGCGCTCTTCGCTGGCGCTGGCGGTCATAGGGCTGCTAGTGGGCGTGGGCATGTTCGGTGACCATTTCATGGTCATCGTGGTCACGCTGCAGCACGATTTCCTGCCGTCGATCGCGCATCCCTACGCCGTTGACCTCTGGGAGATCGCGACGTTCGCCGGGACGGTCGGGTTGTTCCTCGTGCTGCTGCTAATGGCAGTGCGGACCTTGCCGATCGTGTCCATCCTGGAATTGCGCCGGGTACGCGCAGGTGCGGAGGTGCCCAGTGGCGCATAGCCATGCCGAGGCGGACGCGCCGCTGTTCGGGGTCAGCGCCGAATTCGCCACGCCGGACGCATTGCTGGCCGCGGTCTGCGCGCTGCGGGATCACCGGCTCGGCCGGTTGGACGCTTTCACGCCCGTTCCGGTCCAGGGCCTCGCGGAGGCGCTGGGCTTTCACCCCGAAACGGTGCGTCCGTTCGCGGTGCTCGGCGTCATCGGCGGCTTCGCGGCGTTCATGGCGATGTGCGCCTACGAAACAGGCGCCGCCTACCGGCTGAACATCGGCGGGCGGCCGAACATAAGCTGGCCGTCGTACATCGTGCCGAGCTTCTCGTTCGCCCTCATGGTCGCGGCTGCCCTGGTCGTGCTCGCCATGATCGTCCTAAACCGGCTGCCTCGCCTCAACCATCCGGCGTTCAACATCCCGGGCTTCACCCGCGCCAGCCAGAACCGCTTCTATCTCGCCGTCGAGGCGCGGGACGAGCGGTTCGACCCGGTCGCCGTCACCCGGGCGCTGCAAGGATTGGCGTCCCGGCCAATCGCGATCCATCAGGTGCCGCGATGACGCGGGGCTTGGTGCTGGCTGCGGCGGCGCTGCTGGCCCTCGCCGGGTGCAAGCGCGACGACATGTACACGCAAGACAAGCGCGCCAACTGGGACCGCGACGCGTTTTTCCGCGACCAGTCGTCGATGCGGCCGCCGGTCGCCGGAACCGTCGCCCGCAACCCAACCGATCCAGACGTGCCCGAGCCCAAGACCATCACGGTGGCGATGCTCGACCGCGGTCGGCAGCGCTACAACATCTTCTGCGCCAACTGCCACGGGCAGTCCGGCGACGGGAACGGCATGATCACCATGCGCGGCTTTCCCGGGGCGCAACCGTTGTACTCGGCCGAGCTGAAGCGCGCGCCGGCGCAACATTTCTACGACGTGATCACCAACGGCCAGGGCAGCATGTACAGTTTCGCCAGCCGTGTCCCGTCCAACGACCGATGGATGGTCGTCGCCTATATCCGCGCGCTGCAGGCAAGCCAAGACAACGACCCGGCGAAGCTGCCTGCCGAGGACCGGTCGCGGCTCGAGGCGTCGAAGTGAGGCGGTCGGCGCTCGTGTCGGTGGCGATCGGCGTCGTCGCGCTGGTGGTGGCGTTCGCGCTGCTGGGCGGCACGCAATTGCTGCCCTCGTACCTCGCAGCCTGGCTGTTCTGCCTCGGCATTCCGGTCGGCGCCGTTGCAGTGCTGATGGCGCTCGAAATCGCCGGTGCCGCCCATGCGGCCGTGGCCGGGCCGTTGCGGAACGTCGTGATGCCCCTCCCCGTGCTGGCGATCCTGGCGCTGCCGGTCTTGTGGCAGGCGGATGCGCTGTTCGGCCTGCAAGGCGTCACGACGCTGTTCGTCCTGCGGTCGGTCGTGTTCCTCGTGCTATGGACGCTGCTGTCGTTGATCTTCATGCGCCGGCCAGCCCGGGCCGACAGTCCGCGGCGAGCAGTCGCCATCGTCGGCCTGATCGCCCACGTCATCGTCGGCACGGTCGCAGCCACCGACTGGGCGCTCTCGCTTGACCCTGACCTCGGCTCGTTCTCGTTCGGGCTGCTGCTGATGATATCGCAATGCGGTGCCGCAGTCTCGGTCGCGGTGCTGCTCGCTGCCTGGAGCGCACGCGCCTGGACAGCGCCCCGCGGTCTGGCGGCGCTGTTCCTGTGCCTACTGGCCGCCTGGGTGTTCCTGGAGTTCACCCAGTTCCTGATCGTCTGGTCCGCCAACCTTCCGAAGGAGGTTGCCTGGTACCAGCGCCGCGGCGATGGCTTTGGCCTTGCGGCCGAGTGGACCGCCATCGGCGCGTGCGCCGCCGCACTGCTGATTCTGCTGCCCCGGCAGTATGAGGTGCTGACCGTTTCGCTGGCCATTGCCGCCGGTGCGGTGTTGTTCGCGCACCTTATTGAAATTTTTTGGCTGATCACGCCCGCCTTCCGCGACCGGTTGGTGGTGACCGCGCCGGACCTGCTCGCCGTCTGCGGCCTGGGCGGATTGCTGATCGGCGCAAGCCTGCTGTTCGGTCGCTGGACGGAGGACCGCCGTGGCCACGTTGCCTAAGCATCGTTGGACCGTTCCCCTGCTCGCGACGGCGATGGCGTTTGTCAGCAGCGCCATGCTGCTCGGCAAACGCCATCCCATACCCGACGCCCTCGAGACGGGGCGGGGCCAGCACGCGACGCCGCCTGACCCGCAGGCCGCGTCGCTCGGCTACGAGACGGAAGACGTCAGCGCCAAGCTGGTCGCCCGCGTCCTTGCCGGGTTCGCCGGCACGGCGGTCGTCTCCATCGCAGTGCTGTTCGTGATGCTCCACTTCTTCCGCACCACCGACACCGCCCACCGTCCCGCGCTCACCGCGCAGCAAAGTGCCGACGTCGTCCCGCCCGGCCCCCGGTTGCAGCGCGACCCTTATCGCGAGCTGCACGACGAGCAAGGCCAAGAGGAAGCTAAAATCCAAGGCTACGCCTGGGCCGATCCCGACCACAAACTGGCCCGCATCCCGATCGAGCGCGCCATGGCGCTCGTCGCCGGGCGCTCCCTGAAGCCGTCGCCGTGATCAACCTTCCGCAGCAGCTGCTTGGCCTCTGGCCGCAATCCGCCTCTGCCAGCGCAGTCGAGGTGGACTACCTGATCCTGTCGTTCACCGTCGTGACGCTGCTGCTGACGGTGCCGATCTTCCTCGCCATCAGCTACTACGCCCTGCGCTACCGGGCCGGCCGTGTCGTGGACCGCACCACCAGCGAGGACCGCAGCGTGCTGATCGAGATGAGCTGGATGATCATCCCGTTCGTGCTGACGCTGATTTTCTTCGTTTGGGCGGCCAAGCTGTACGACACGCACCGCCATCCGCCGCCGGGCGCGCTGCAGATCAGCGCCATCGGGCGGCAATGGATGTGGAAGTTCCAGCATCCCGGCGGCCAGGCCGAGATCAACGACCTGCACGTGCCCATGGGCGAGCCGGTGCTGATCCGCATGGTCTCGCAGGACGTCATCCACGGGCTGTATGTGCCGGCGCTGCGCCTCCAGATGGAAACCCTGCCGGGCCGCTACACCGAGATGTGGTTCAAGGCCGACAAGCCCGGGAGCTTTCACCTGCTCTGTGCCGAGTACTGCGGCACCGACCATTCGGTCATGGGCGGCACGCTGACCATCATGACCCCGTCTGATTACGAGGACTGGCTGTCCAACATGGGGTCGCAGCCATCGCTGGCCTCGGCCGGCCACACGCTGTTCACCTCCTACGGCTGTGGCGGTTGCCACGGCCCGGCCTCGACCGAGCGGGCGCCGGCGTTGGCCGGCGTGTACGACACCCCCGTGCCGATGGCATCGGGCGCCACGATGGTCGCCGATGACGGCTTCCTGCGCGACAAAATCCTGACCCCGGACAAGAACCTGCTCAAGGGTTACCGCCAGGTGATGCCGAGCTTCAAGGGCGTCATGCCCGAGGACGACCTGGTGCGGATCGTCGCCTACCTCAAAAGCACCGGAAAGGAGGCCGCCCCGTGAGCCCGTCCGACATCGCCCTGCGCGACCCGCACACCCTGGCCGCAACGCTGGAACGGCCAGCCGACTACTTGCACGCGACCCACACGCTGCGGTCGTGGTTCTTCACCATCGACCACAAGCGGATTGGCCTGCTGTACCTGGCCAGCATCACGATCTTCTTCATCGGTGGCGCCGTCGCGGCCGGGCTGATCCGGCTGTCGCTCGTGACACCAGACGGGTCGATCTTCACCAACGACACCTATAACAAGCTGTTCACCCTGCACGGCGTGATCATGGTGTGGTTCTTCCTGATCCCGTCCATCCCGGCCACCTTCGGCAACTTCCTCATCCCGATCATGATCGGGGCCAAGGACCTCGCCTTCCCGCGCCTGAACCGGCTGAGCTGGTACCTGTTCGTCGGCGGCGCGATGTTCACCCTGCTGACGTTGGTGGCCGGCGGCATCGACACCGGCTGGACGTTCTACGCCCCGTACAGCACGACCTACTCCAACACCTACGTCACCCCGGCGCTGATCGGCGTCATCGTCACCGGGTTCAGCTCGATCCTGACCGGGCTGAACTTCGTCGTCACCATCCACACCATGCGCGCGCCGGGCATGACCTGGTTCCGCATGCCGATCTTCGTGTGGTCCCACTACGCGACGTCGCTCATCTTCCTGCTCGGCACGCCGGTCATCACCGTGGCGCTCATCTTGCTGGTCATGGAGCGCGCGTTCCACATCGGCGTGTTCGACCCCACGCTCGGCGGCGACCCGGTGCTGTTCGAGCACCTGTTCTGGTTTTACTCGCACCCAGCCGTCTACATCATGGTGCTGCCCGGCATGGGGGTGATGAGCGAAGTGGTCCCCGCCTTCGCCCAAAAGAGGCTGTTCGGCTACAAGTTCGTGGCCGTCGCCAGCCTCGCCATCGCCTCCATCAGCTTCTTCGTGTGGGGGCACCACATGTTTGTCAACGGCGAGAGCCAGTATGCGGCAACGGCGTTCTCGCTGTTGAGCTTCGCCGTTGCGGTGCCGTCGGCGGTGAAGGTGTACAATTGGACCGCCACCATCCATAAGGGCGATATCCGGCTCGACACGCCGATGCTGTTCGCGATGGGCTATATCGGCCTGTTCGTCATCGGCGGCTTGACCGGACTGTTCCTGGCCTCGCTGGCGATCGACGAGCACGTGCACGACACCTACTTCGTGGTCGCGCATTTCCACTACATCATGGTGGGCGCGACGATGCTGGCCTTCCTGGCCGGGCTGCACTTCTGGTGGCCGAAGTTCACCGGGCGGATGTACCCCGAAGTGTGGGGCCGGATCGCGGCGCTGCTGATGTTCCTGGGCTTCAACCTGACGTTCTTCCCGCAATTCATCGTGGGCTATCTCGGCATGCCGCGGCGCTACCACGTGTATCCGGCGGAATTCCAATTGCTGAACGTGCTGTCCTCGGCAGGCTCGGTGGTGCTGGCGGCCGGCTACCTGTTCCCGATGACCTACCTGGTCTGGTCGCTGTGGTTCGGCCGCCGCGCCTCGGACAACCCCTGGAACGCGAAGGGGCTGGAGTGGACGACCAGCTCGCCGCCCCCGGTGCATAATTTCTACACGCCGCCGGTGGTCGACTTCGAGCCGTATGACTACCCGCTCCAGTCCAGCGAACGGAGTTGACGGTGTCGCAGGCGGTCGTCGCGGAGACGCCCGGCGTCGAGCTTGAGGAGCAGTTCACCACCGTCGAGCAGCAGCGCCGGACCGGCACGCTCGGCATGTGGATGTGGCTGGTGACGGAGCTGCTGCTGTTCGCCGGGCTGTTCCTGACGGCGGCCGTGCTGCGGATCATGTACCCCGACTCGGTCCAGGCGGCGTCGCAGCACCTTAAGATGTGGATCGGCGCCGTGAACACCGTGCTGCTGATCACGTCCAGCCTGACGATGACGGCCGGAATCGAGCTGTCGAAGATGGGCCGCAACCGCGACACCGCCCTAGCGCTGCTGATAACCGGGGGGCTGGGCGCGGCGTTCATGCTGTTGAAAAGCTACGAGTACTACTCGGACTACACCGAGCACATGATGCCGTTCCTAGACCGGCCCTACGCGCTGGCCGGTGACAACGCGTCGCAGCTGTTCGTCAGCCTGTACTATGTGGCGACGTTGCTGCACGCGGCGCACTTGACCATCGGCATCGCGACGGTGACGACGATGGCGTGGCTGGTGCACCAGGCTGGATACTTGACGAAGCACCAGAACCGGGTCGAGGCGACGGGGCTGTATTGGCACTTCATCGACCTGATCTGGATCATCGCCTACCCGACCCTGTATCTGGTGAACCGATGAACCCCGAGTTCCGCCAGCGCATGCGCGTCCCCGTCATCACCACGGCGGCGCTGCTGCTTGGCCTCGCGATCAACGTGACCTTGGCGGCGCTGGTGCCGTTCCACGGCGTCTGGATCGTCGAGCTTATGGTGATGGCGGCCATGGTGCTGACGGTGCTGTGGGTGTCGATGGAGATCAAGCACGAGCCGCCGCTGGTGCAGTTGTTCTCCGCGATCGGCTTCGTCTGGGTGACGATCCTGTTCGGCATGACGCTGCTGGATTACCTGACCCGCTGAGCCTTGACCTTGCCCCGCGCCGCCGCGAGTCTAGCGGGCAAACGGGGGGGATGGCGGATGGCAAGGATCGGCTTCGTCGGATTGGGCAACATGGGCGGCCCGATGTCGGCCAACTTGGTGCGGGCCGGGCACGATGTGCGTGGCACCGACCTGTCCGCCCCGGCGCTGGAGGCGGCGTGCGCGGCCGGCGTGACGGCCAGCGACTCGCCTGCGGACGGCGCCGGGATCGTCGTCACGATGCTGCCCGCTGGACGGCATGTGCTGGACGCCTACCCGGCGCTGCTGGCGGCGGCTTCGCCCGGCACGCTGTTCATCGACTGCTCCACGATCGACGTGGCGGACGCCCGGGCGGCGCATGGCTTGGCAGCGCAGGCCGGCATGGCCAGCATCGACGCGCCGGTGTCGGGCGGGACCGGCGGCGCGCAGGCGGCGACGCTCACGTTCATGGCGGGCGGCGATGCGAAGGCCTTCGCCCAGGCGGAACCGCTGCTGACGCAGATGGGACGCCGGGTGGTGTACTGCGGCGAGGCCGGGTCGGGACAGGCGGCGAAAATCTGCAACAACATGATCCTCGGCGTGTCCATGATCGCCGTCGCGGAGGGCTTCGTCCTCGCCGAGAAGCTGGGCTTATCGCAACAGGCGCTGTTCGACGTGGCGTCCACCTCGTCCGGCCAGTGCTGGTCGCTCACCAGCTACTGCCCGGTGCCCGGCCCCGTGCCCGCCAGCCCGGCCAACCGGGACTACGCGCCCGGCTTCGCGGCGGCGCTGATGCTGAAGGACCTCAAGCTCGCGGAGGCGGCCGCGGATGCGAGCGGGGCTGACACCGCGCTTGGCCGGCACGCGGCGTCGCTGTTCGCCACGTTCGCCGAAACCAGCGCGGCGTTGGATTTCTCGGCCATTATCAACGCCATCCGGGACCGGTCGGCGTGATCGAGGCCAGCGTCGACGGCCACGTCGCCACCATCCGCCTCAACGACCCGGCGCGCCGCAACGCGCTCAGCACGCCGCTGCTGGAACGGTTCATCGCCGCTTTCGAGGCGCTGGGGCCGGACATCCGCGCCGTCGTGCTGCGCGCCGGGCCGGATGACCGCGTCTGGTGCGCCGGCTTCGACATCAAGGAGCTCGCGCCTGGTTTCGACCCGCTGGCGCCGGGCACGCTGCTCACTCGCGCGTTCGGCTGCGTGCACGACTGCCCGGCGCCGGTCATCGCGATGCTGCACGGCTCCGCCTGGGGCGGCGGCTGCGACCTGGCGCTGCGCTGCGACATCGCGATCGGCGACCCGACCGCGAGCCTCGCCTTCACGCCGGCGCGGTTGGGATTGCCTTACGACCTCGACGGCCTCCGCCGCGCGGCGCTCCGGGCGGGGTTGAACGTGGCGATGGAGATGTTCGCCACCGCTGCGCCCGTTCCCGCCGAGCGTGGGCACGCGCTGGGCCTGCTGAACCACCTCGTGCCGGAAGCCGAACTGGAGCAGTTCACCTACGCCATGGCGCGCCAGATCGCCGAGAACGCGCCGCTGTCGGTGACCGCCGCCAAACAGCAGTTGAGCGCACTGCTAAACGCCCTGCCGATGCCGCAAGCCGACCCGTTGCGCGCCCAAGCTCTCGCCAGCGAAGACTTCCGCGAAGGCTTGGCGGCCTTCGTGGCCCGGCGCGCGCCGGTCTTCACCGGGCGTTAGACTGCCTTCAACAGGTCGTCTAGATCGAGCCGGCGCGTGTACATCGCCAGGTTGCCCTGGCTGTCGTGCGGCCACTCCGCCTGCGGCCGATCCCAGTAGAGTTCGACCCCGTTGGCGTCCGGGTCCTGCAGGTACAGCGCCTGGCTGACCCCGTGGTCCGACGCGCCGTCGAGCGGGATGCCGGCCGCCCCCAGACGCCGCAGCGCGTCGGCCAAGGCAGCACGGGTCGGATACAGGATGGCGAGGTGGTACAGCCCCGTCGTCCCCGCCGCGGGCGGTTTGCCGCCAAGGCTCTCCCAGGTGTTCAGGCCGATATGGTGATGGTAGCCGCCAGCCGACACGAAAGCCGCTTGCTGGCCGAAACGCTGCATCAGCCGGAAGCCGAGCACTCCGACATAGAAGCCGAGTGCCCGGTCGAGGTCCGCGACCTTGAGGTGAACGTGGCCGATGCGTGCGCCGGGGTCGATGGGGGGAGCGATATCTGACATGGGATTGAATTAGGCTGCATTATGCGCGCTGTCGCCACCCGTTACGTCGTAGGTCGCGCCGCTTACCATCCGCGCCTCATCGGAGGCCAGGAACACCACGACCGGCGCCACGTCCTCCGGCTCCACCCAAGGCACGCCCAGCGGCGTCTTCTGCGTCTGCACCTTGATCACCTCATCCTCGGGCGGCGGCTGCGGCGGGTCCTTCATCGCCTCGCCGAGGGCGGCCGTGTAGCGGGCGTCGTTGCGCGTGAGCGGCGTGTCGATCAGCCCTGGGATGACGGCGTTGACCGTGATTCCATACGCGCCGAACTCCAGCGCCGCAGACTTCATCAGCCCGATGATCCCCCATTTGGACGCGGAATACGCGGCGCCGGTCTTCATCCCGTGCCGGCCCTGGGTGGACGACGTGACGATGATGCGCCCCGGCTTGCGCTTCACGATCGCACGGCGGACCATCACCGGGGCGGCGGCGCGGATCATGTTCGCGGTTCCGGTCAGGTTGATGTCGATCTGGTCGTGCCAGTCGGCGTCCTCCCATTCCAGGATGGGCTTGAACGCCTGGATACCAGCGTTGGCGAACAGGATGTCCAGCTTGCCGAACGCTTCCACCGCTTGCTGGACCGCCTGGCGCAGCGCTCCAAGGTCGCGCTGGTCGGCGGTGACAGGCACGAAACGCTGTCCTTCCGCCTCGACCAGCCGGCCGGTTTCCGCCAGTTCGGACGGGGTCGCCGGGTCGAAGCGCGTGATGGGACTGCTAGGCCCGGCGATGTCGATGCCCATGACGTCGGCCCCCTCGCGCGCGAACGCGACGGCCGTGGCGCGGCCGATTCCACGCGCCGCCCCGGTGATGATCGCGCTCTTGCCTGCCAGCCGTCCGCCCATCGCCCGCTCTCCTGCTGCGGCCGGTGAACGCAGGACTGCCGGAGCCGGTTGCGGCTAGAGCATCATCCGATCAATCGGGATCACCCATCGGATAAAGATGCTCGCCAAAACAAAGAGCTAGAGCATCAGTCGTGCGCCTATCAGCACGGGTCATGCTCTAGCTGGCCCGGTGCGCCCGCCTCGGCTTGCGCGGGCGCAAATCCACCTGCGGCGCCGGCTGCGTATCGGCGTAGGCCTTGCCGTTCCAGACGAAGCGATCGTTCCTTCCCGCTACCAAGTCGTGCATGCCGTCATGCTCCCCCGGCGCCACGGCGATGCTGCCGCTGACGGCATCCAGCACCTTGGTCCAGCCCGCTTTCGCCGGGAGGAACACCGACGTGGCGCAGCCGGCCGATCCGCAGGCGCGGTTGGATTGCAGTTGCACGAACAGCGCCGGGCCAACACCGGCATGCCCGAGCCGCGCGCTGCCGATCAGCAGCAGCGCGCGCGGATCCTCTCGAAGATCCGTGGCGACAAGCCTCCGTGCGGTCGCGTCCAGCTCGGTTCCCGGCCGCGCCGACAGGGCGACCGTTCCCGGCGACACCGGACCGGCAGCGGCCAGGACCACGGCCAAGGCGCTTAACGTCACTCGTTGAAACACGGTATCCCTCCCATCACAACGCGACCGTAACAGCCGATGGAGCCACAATCCATGCGCCTGATTGCCGTGGGCCGGATGCGCGCCGGGCCGGAAGCCGAGTTGTTCGCCCGCTACGACGCCCGGCTGCGGCCACGGCTGGGCGTGACCGAGGTCGCCGACGCCCGCGGCACGCCCTCCGAGATCAAGCGGCGCGAGGCCGAGACGCTGCTGGCGGCGCTCCCCGCCGGCGCGTTCGCGGTCGCGCTGGACCTGGGCGGGCCGCCGATCGGCAGCGACGGCCTCGCCGCTTTGACCACGCGCTGGCTCGAGCAGGCCCGCCCGGTGTGTTTCCTCATCGGTGGGGCGGAAGGGCTGGACGCCTCCGTGCTGGCGCGGGCCGACGCTGTGCTGTCGCTGGGCCCGCTCACCTGGCCGCACATGCTGGCCCGCGCGATGCTGGCCGAACAACTGTACCGCGCCCAGGCCATCCGCACCGGGCATCCCTATCACCGCACGGGCCGCCCGACGCCACCTTGAACCCCCGCCACCGGTTCGCTACGCACGCGCAGCTTTTTGGAGTACGCCCGATGCCCGACCCAGCCGCCCCGCCCCGCCCCGTGATGCTGATGATCCTGGACGGCTGGGGCTGGCGCGAGGACCCGGCTGACAATGCGGTGCGGCAGGCGAAAACGCCGAACTTCGACCGGCTGTGGCAAACCGGGCCGCACGCCTTTCTCGACACCAGCGGGCACGACGTCGGGCTGCCGCAGGGGCAGGTCGGCAACTCGGAGGTGGGCCATCTCAACATCGGCGCCGGCCGGGTCGTCATGCAGGAGCTGCCGCGGATCGGCCGCGCGATCGACGACGGCAGCCTGGCCGACGCCCCTGCGCTCCGCAGCTTGATCCAGGCCCTGCACGCCAGCGGCGGCACGTGCCACCTGATGGGGCTGGTCTCGGACGGCGGCGTGCACTCGCATCTGGACCATGCCATCGCCCTCGCGCGCATCCTGGCGGGCGAACGCGTCCCGGTGCGGGTTCACACCTTCACCGACGGGCGCGACACGCTGCCCCGCGCGGCTGCCGCCGAGATGCACCGGCTGCAGGCCGCCCTGCCCGACGGCGCGCGGATCGCGACCGTCATCGGCCGCTACTACGCCATGGATCGGGACAAGCGGTGGGACCGGGTGCAGCGGGCCTACGACGCGATCGTGGACGGGGCGGGAATCACCTACGCCGACGCCGCCTCGGCCATCGACGACGCCTACTCGCGCAACGTGACGGACGAGTTCGTCAACCCGAGCGCGATCGGCGGCTACCGCGGCATGGCCGATGGCGATGGCCTGCTATGCTTCAACTTCCGCGCCGACCGGGTGCGGGAGATCATGGCCGCCCTGCTCGACCCGGCGTTCGCCGGTTTCTCCCGCCGCCGCATCGTGCGCCTCGCCGCGGCCGCCGGCATGACCCGCTACAGCGACGACCTCGCGCCGTTCATGGAGCAGCTGTTCCAGCCGCAAACCATGGACCGGATTTTGGGCGAGGTCGTCGCGGACGCCGGACGCCGCCAGCTCCGCATGGCCGAGACGGAAAAATACCCGCACGTCACCTATTTTTTGAACGGCGGGCGAGAGGTCCCGTTCGTCGGGGAAGAGCGCATCATGGTCCCGTCGCCCAAGGTGGCGACCTACGATCTGCAGCCCGAAATGTCGGCGCCGGAACTGACCGACAAGGCAGTCGAGGCGATCGGCGCCGGGCAGTTTGACCTGGTGGTGCTGAACTTCGCCAACCCCGACATGGTGGGCCACACCGGAAACCTGGCGGCCGCGGTCGCCGCGGTGCAGGCGGTGGATGCCGGGCTGGGACGGATATCCGAAGCCGTGGCCAGGGCGGGCGGCGCATTGCTGGTCACGGCCGACCACGGCAATTGCGAGGTGATGCGCGACCCCGTCGGCGGCGGCCCGCATACCGCGCACACGTTGAACCCGGTCCCGGTGCTGCTGGCCGGCGCACCTGGCGCCATGCTCGCCAACGGACGGTTGGCCGACCTGGCGCCCACGCTGCTCGACCTCATGGGCCTCGCGCAGCCTCCTGAGATGACCGGCCATTCCCTGCTCGCTCCTTCTCCCTCGCCCGCTGGCGGGAAAGGGCTGCGGTGAGGGTGGATCGCAAGATAGACACATTTCTTGGCCGAACCGCCGCTATTCCCATCCAGTCCTCTCCCGTCGGCGGGAAAGCGCTTCAAGCTGGGATTTTGGCGTTGCTGCTGCTTGCCGCGGCTCCTGCCGACACGCGCGAGCAGTTGCAGCGCGCCGAGCAGGCCCGCACCGCGGAACTTGCGGCGTCACGCGACGCGGAGGCGCGACTGGCTGCGGCGCAAGCAGAGGCCCAACGCTTGGCATCCGCCCGGGTCATTGCCGCGGCGCAGCTTCGGACCGCCGAGACCGCCACCGCCGAAGCCGCCGAATCCATGGCGACCCTCGCCCAACGCCGGGCCGCAGCGCAGGCGCGGATGGCCCAGCGCGCCGAAGACCTGGCGCCGCTGCTCCCGTTGATCGAGCGGCTGTCGCTGTACCCGGCGGAAACCCTGCTCGCCGTGCCTGCCCCGCCCGAGGCGGTGATGAGTGGCTTGCTGGTACTGAAGGGACTTGCGCGGCAGCTGGAAACCGAGGCTGCCACGTTGCGGACGGAGCAGACGGACATTGCCCGGCTATCGGCGCAAATGGCGGACCAGGAGACCAGCCTTAGCGCCGCACAGGCCACCCAGGCGGCGCAGGAAGCAACGCTCGACCGACAGATCGCCGACGCTCAAGGCCGCGCCCGAGCCGCCGAGGATGCCGGAGCCGATGCAGCACGCCGGGCGGCCGAAGCGGCAGCACGCGCCGACACCCTGCGCGGGGCAATCGCCGAGATCGAAGCTGGGCGCCGGGCGGAGGAGGCACGGGCCCTGGCCGATGCCACGCGTGCCCAGCAGCAGCGCCGTCTTGCCGACGCTGCCGCAAGCCGTCGGCGGCAGGTCGCCCTGGCGGCGCCGGCCGGCCCAGGGTTGGCGGACCAGCTAGGCCAGCTGGCATCGCCGGTCAACGGGACGATCGTTCGCGCCTGGGGCGAAACCGGGGAGGCCGGGCCGGTCAACGGGATGTCCTACCAGGCGGCGCCCGCGTCCCGCGTGGTGACGCCGTGCGGCGGCAAGGTGGTGTTCGCCGGGCCGTTCCGGAGTTTTGGGTTGTTGATGATCGTCGATTGCGGCGGCGGCTACCATATCGTGCTCGCCGGCCTCGACCGGCTCGACACGCAGGTCGGGCGGTCGGTGCATGCCGGCGAGCCGGTGGGGATCATGCCCGGCTGGGACCCCCATTCCCCCGGACCGTACCCGACCTTGTATGTCGAGTTACGCCGGGATGGCCAGCCGCTGAACCCTGCACCATTTTTGCGTGCGCGATCCTGACCGTAGCGGCTTTGCTCCCTATGTGGCAGGTTCAGGTTAGTGACACGCCGAAACTGGGCGCGAGAGGATGAACCGCATGAAGTTCCGTACCGGGCTGTTCGTGGGCGCTGCCTTCTTGGTAGGCGCCGGACTCGGCCCCGCGTCCGACGTGATCCGCCATGAACTTGGGATCGGCAACGCCCTCGCCCAGGATAGCGGGCATGAGACCTACAAGTTGCTGCAGCTGTTCGGCGACGTGTTCGATAAGATCCGGGCCGAATACGTGGAACCGGTCAATGACCGGGACCTGGTCGAGAACGCGATCAACGGCATGCTGACCGGGCTCGACCCGCACAGCAGCTACATGAACGCCAAGTCGTTCCGCGACATGCAGGTGCAGACCCGCGGCGAGTTCGGCGGCCTCGGCCTCGAAGTGACGCAGGAGAACGGCATCATCAAGGTCGTCTCCCCGATCGACGACACCCCGGCCGCGCGCGCCGGGGTCAAGGCTGGCGACCTGATCACCTCCATCGACGGCGCCACCGTGCAGGGCCTGTCGCTGAACGACGCCGTGGACAAGATGCGCGGCCCGGCCAACAGCACCATCAAGCTCACCCTCAAGCGCGAGGGCGTCGACACGCCGGTCGTGCTGTCGATGCAGCGCGAGGTGATCCACATCCAGGTGGTGAAAAGCCATTTGGAGGGCGAGATCGGCTACATCCGCCTGACCAGCTTCAACGAGCAGACCGATTCAGGCCTGCGTGCAGCAGTGTCTAAGCTGAAGGCGCAAGCCGGCGACCACCTGCATGGCTATGTCCTGGACCTTCGGAACAATCCGGGCGGGCTGCTGGACCAGGCGGTCAGCGTTTCCGACGACTTCCTGGAGCAGGGCGAGATCGTCTCCACCCGCGCCCGCCACGCCGACGAAAGCCAGCGGTGGAACGCCAAGCCCGGCGACATCACCGGCGGGCTGCCGGTGGTGGTGCTGACCAATGGCGGCTCGGCGTCGGCCAGCGAGATCGTCGCGGGCGCGCTGCAGGACCACCGGCGGGCCGTCGTGGTCGGCCAGAAGACGTTCGGCAAGGGGTCGGTGCAGACCGTCATCCCGCTGCCGGGGAACGGCGCGATGCGGCTGACGACGGCGCGCTACTACACCCCATCGGGCCGGTCCATCCAGGGCCTGGGCATCACCCCCGATGTCGAAGTGGCGGCCAGCCGCACCGAAACTTCGCATTTCGGGCCGGAGCGCGAATCGGACCTCAATCACGTGCTTAAAAACCAGGGCGGCACGCCGCAAACCGGGACGGCAACGCCGCGCACCGATCTGCCGCCGATCGCCTCGTCGATCCCCAAGCTGCCGCCCGAAGGCTGGCCTACGTTCGACGCTGCCAAGCCGGAGACCGACTTCCAGCTTCAGCAGGGCTTGGTGGTGATCCGCGCGATGACCCAGCAGCAGCAGCATCGCGCGTCGCGCTGACCTGATTTTCAAGGGACGCCTCGCGGGCCGCCCGGCACTGGCGGCGCTTGGGGTGTTCTGGGCGATGGTGCTGGTCGCGTTGGGCGTCGGGGCCATCGCGTTGCAGATCATGGGACCGCCGGCGCCAACGGTTTCGGCGGCGTCCGAGCCGGCGCCGAGTCCGGTTGCCACGGGGTCGCCAGTGGCGCGTCCGGCCCCCGTCATCCAGCCTCTAGACAGCGGTGCGATCCGTCCGCCCGACCCGGCGTTGCTGGAGCCAACGGCCGATCCGGCGGTGATGCTGCCCCGGATTGCGGCAGACGGCCGCACGCCAATGCAGATGTATGCAGCGCCCTTCGACCCGGCGGACAAGCGGCCCCGCATCGGCCTGCTGTTCGACGGGTTCGGCTTGGCCCAGGATGACAGCCGCGATGCGATCAACACCTTGCCACCCGGAGTCACGCTCGCCTTTTCGCCGTACTCCGCCCAGCCCGATGCGCTCCTGGCGGCAGCACGCGCGCGCGGTCACGAGTACCTGCTGTCGATCCCCATGGAAAGCCAGGGCTACCCGCTGAACGACGCCGGCGACCACTCCTTGCTGACAAGGGCCGATCCGGCAGCGAATGCGAAGAACTTAACTTGGGCGTTGGGGCGGATCGAAGGCTATGTCGGCGCTACCGGAGCGCTCGACGGGCTGCGCGGCGAGCGCTTCGCGGAAGCCACCGCGTCCTTCTCCGGAGTGCGGTTAGTCCTGCTCGCTCGGGGCCTGTTTTACGTCGACCCCCGCCCTCGCGCGCCCTCGTCGCCGGGGATGCGCGCCGTCGACCTCGTTGTGGACGAGCCGGCGACCCGGGGCGACATCGACGATAAGCTGGCCCGCCTGGAAGCGATCGCGCGGGAGCACGGCAGCGCGTTGGGCCTGGCCGGACCGCTGCGCCCTGTGACGGTGGTCCATGTTGCTGCCTGGGCGCGCGGGTTGGACACACGGGGCCTTGCCTTGGCGCCGGTGAGCGCGCTGGTGCCGCTAAAGGAAGACCCATGACGGATTTGCCTTACCGCGCCAACGTTGGCGCGGCCCTGTTCGACCGGCAAGGCCGAGTGTTCATCGCCCGCCGCGCCGATCTGCCGAATGCCGAAGGTTCGGCCGGCGCTTGGCAGTTGCCCCAGGGCGGGATCGACGACCACGAAGACCCGGCAGCGGCCGTGCTGCGTGAGTTGGCGGAGGAGATCGGCACGGCTCAGGCCGAAATCATCGGCGAGCATCCGGATTGGCTCACCTATGATCTTCCGCCGGCGCTGATCGGACGCGCCCTCGGCGGCCGCTACCGGGGCCAGCGTCAACGCTGGTACGCGCTCCGCTTCACCGGCGTCGACACGGATATCCGTCTGGACCAGGACCCGCATCCGGAATTCGACGCCTGGCGGTGGGCGCTGCTGTCGGACATTCCCGCGCTGGCGGTGGACTTCAAGCGGCCGATTTACGACGAGCTGGCACGCTCCTTTGCCCGGTTCGCTGCCTAGGACTTCTCCGGGTCGGCGCCCGCCGCATCATCGGCCTTGGCGCCATCCAGATGACGCTCTAGCCGCGTCTGAACGAGGCTGTCGCGGGCCCGCTCGGTTTTGTTGCGGCCATGAACCACCCGTTTTTCAGCGGCTTTCGAAGCGGCTTCCGCACGCGCCCTGGCTTTCCTGACGGCAGCCAGGTTGATGACCTTGCTCATGCCCGCATCCTCGCATGGATTGGGACGCCAGAGCCAGGTCGAACCCAAGCTGGATTATAGCGTTGTCAACTCGCATCCAACTGGAGGGCGCGTGCCGTGGGTACCATACTTGTCATCATTCTTATCGTGTTGCTGCTCGGCGGAGGCGGATACGGCTTCAATGCCGGCTGGGGGTATGGGCCGACAGGCGGTATCGGGCTCATCGTCCTGATCCTTGTCGTCCTGCTGGTGCTCGGCAGGATTTAGCCCAGCACACGTCCCGCGACCCGGTCGAGCTTGGCCATCAGCGCCGGGTCGCGCTGATTTTCCGGGGTGATGATGGCGTGGTCGAGGGCGTGGTCGCAGCCGCCCAGGCATGGCGGCCGGGGCTGGCCGATCAGGGGCACGACCGCGCGAACGAGGTCGCGAGCATGGGTGGCGTTCTCCAGCAAGACCTGCACCACCTGGGTCACCGTGACATGGCCGTGTCCGGCATGCCAGCAATCGTAATCGGTGACCATGGCGACGGTGGCGTAGTTGAGCTCCGCCTCCCGCGCGAGCTTGGCTTCCGGCATGTTGGTCATGCCGATCACGCTGCATCCCCAACTGCGATACAGGTTGCTTTCGGCTTTGGTGGAGAACTGCGGCCCTTCCATCACTAGGTATGTTCCACCCCGTGTCACCGGCAATCCGAGCCCGCGTGCCGCCTGCTCCAACGCGTCGCCCAGGCGCGGGCAGACCGGGTCGGCCACCGACACGTGCGCCACGCAGCCATCGCCAAAAAAGCTTTTCTCGCGTGCGAAGCTTCGGTCGATGAACTGGTCGACGATGACGAAGCGACCCGGCGGCAATTCCTCCCTCAAGCTTCCGACAGCGGAAAGTGACAGCACGTCGGTGACACCTGCGCGCTTCAGGGCGTCGATATTGGCGCGGTAGTTGAGGTGGGTTGGGGACAGGCGGTGTCCCCGTCCATGCCGCGGCAGGAACACGCAGCGCACCCCTGCCAGTTCGCCGAACAGCAGTTGATCGGACGGCGCGCCCCAGGGCGACGACACGTCCCTCCATTGCTTATTTTCCAGGCCGTCGATGTCGTACAGCCCCGAGCCGCCGATGATGCCGATGACAGGCTCGATCATGGAACGCTCCCGACAAACAGAACCGCCGCGCAACGGGGTCGCGCGGCGGGATGGATCAAGAAAGGCCAGGGCAGGTTAGTGAACGTCGGCCCAAATTTTACGCTTCACCGCATACGTCAGTCCGGTCATCATCGTCAGGAACAGCACGACCTTCACGCCCATGCGCTTGCGCTGCTCCAGTTCCGGGTTGGACATATAGGTCAGGAACTGCGCGACATCCCGAGCTTCCTGTTCGACCGTCGCCGGCGTGCCGTCGGCGTAGGTCACGGAGTCCTGCTGCAACGGCGGCGGCATGGCGATCTGGTTGCCGTGAAAATAAACGTTGTAGTACATCCCCTGGCCCATCTTCACGTCGGCCGGAGCGTCGCGATAGCCGTTCAACAGCACGTAGATGTAGTCCGCCCCACCTTCCCGCGCCTTCTCGATGACCGACTGGTCGGGCGGCAGCGCGCCGTTGTTGGCGGCCCGAGCTGCCTTGTCGCTGGCGAACGGCGATTTGAAGTGGTCGGCCGGCGTGGCCGGGCGCTCGACGGCCTGGCCCTGGTCGTCGGTCTCTCCCGGCACGGTGACGGTCGAAGCGATCGCCTTCACCTCGTCGGCGGTAAGGCCGATGCCCTCGAGGTTCCGGTAGTAGCCCTCCTTCATGGAGTGGCAATTGGAGCAAACCTGCTTGTAAACCTGGAAGCCGCGCTGGGCCGAGGCACGATCGAAGGTGCCGAACGGGCCATTGAAGCTCCAGGTCTGTGAAGGCACCGAGGGCTCGTCCTGCGCGGCAGCGGCGCCGGCGCCCAGGAGGACACCGGCCATGGCAAAAGCAGCGAGACGCATCACGACTTCTCCATCGGCTTGGCTGCGGCGCCGGCGGGCAGCGGGCCGCCGCCGCCGGGGCCACCCGGGCCACTGCGGCTCAGCACCGGACGGCTGATGCTCTCGGGCAGCGGCAGAGTCTTCTCCAATTTGCCGAGCAGCGGCAGCAGCACCAGGAAGTGCAGGAAGTAGTAGGCCGTCGCGACGCGGCCGAGCACGACCCAAATGCCTTCCGGACGGTGGGCGCCGACGAAGCCGAGCACCACCAGCGAGGCGACCAACACCAGGATGAGCTGCCGATAGATTGGCCGGAAGCGAGCGCTGCGCACCGGCGAAGTGTCCAGCCAGGGCAGCAGGAACAGCACGGCGATCGCGCCGAACATCAGCGACACGCCGCCCAGCTTGTTCGGAACGGCGCGCAGGATCGCGTAGAACGGCAGGAAATACCATTCCGGCACGATCTCCGCCGGGGTCACCAGCGGGTTGGCCGGGATGTAGTTGTCGGAGTGGCCGAAGTAGTTGGGGGCGAAGAACACAAGCACTGCGAACACGAGCAGGTACACGCAGATGCCGACGCTGTCCTTGATCGTGTAGTAGGGATGGAACGGCAGCGTGTCCTGCGGGCTTTTGACGTCAATGCCCAGCGGGTTGTTCGACCCGGTGATGTGCAGCGCCACGATGTGCAGGAACACCACGCCGGTGATCATGAACGGCATCAGGTAGTGCAGGCTAAAGAACCGGTTCAAGGTCGGGTTATCGACCGAGAAGCCGCCCCACAGCCACGTCACGATGGTGTCGCCGACCAGGGGTATGGCCGAGAATAGGTTGGTAATGACCGTAGCGCCCCAGTAGGACATCTGGCCCCACGGCAGCACGTAGCCCATGAACGCGGTCGCCATCATCAGCAGCAGGATGACGACGCCCAGCATGAACAGCAGTTCGCGCGGCGCCTTGTACGACCCGTAGTACAGCGCGCGGAAGATATGGATGTAGACCACGATGAAGAACATCGACGCGCCGTTCGCGTGCACGTAGCGCAGCAGCCAGCCGTAGTTCACGTCGCGCATGATCCGCTCGACGCTGTCGAACGCCATGCCGGTGTGCGCGGTGTAGTTCATCGCCAGGAAGATGCCGGTGGCGATCATGATCGCCAGGTTGATCATCGCCAGCGCGCCAAAATTCCAGAAATAGTTGAAATTTTTGGGAGTCGGGAACGTCCCGTACTCCTTCTGCATCATCGTGAAAATCGGCATCCGGGTATCGATCCAATTGATCACCGGATTCTGGATTTCGCTCTTGTGTAGGCCGGCCATGATGCGGGTTCCTTTAGCCGACCTTGATCTTGGTGTCGGTCTCGAATGCGTAGGGAGGCAAAGCTAGGTTCGCCGGCGCCGGCCCATGGCGGACGCGTCCGGCAACGTCGTATTGGCTGCCGTGGCACGGGCAGAACCATCCGCCGTATTCGCCGCGGGGATCGGTCGGCTTGTTGCCCAGTGGCACGCAGCCGAGATGGGTGCAAATGCCGATCGCGACGATCCACTGTGAGTGCCCGGCCTTCACGCGGTCGGCGTCCGAGACGGGCTCGATCAGCTGCGCCAGCGGCACTGCTTCGGCGGTCTTGATCTCCTCGGGGGTGCGGTGGCGGACGAAGATCGGCTTGCCGCGCCACACCGCCGTGATGCCCATGCCCTCGGTGATGCTGGCGAGGTCGACCTCGACCGAAGACAGCGCCAGCACGTCGCCAGCCGGGTTCATGCTGTTGATCAGCGGCCAGACGATCGCGCCCAACCCGATCGCGGCGCCGGCGCCGGTCACCAGCTTCAGGAAGTCGCGCTTGGTGGCGCTCGCCTGGCCCACCGTGGTGATGGTGTCGTGCATCGATGAAACAGCAGTGTTGCCCATGGTCACCCTTCTCAACAGCGCGCGTTGCACACACACCAAAACACCGGCTTTGCGGTGCCGGGTTGCATCGGCACATTACGGGACGACCTACGCCCCTGCAACATACCGAGCCTCTGTCACCGCTCGGCATTACACATTGGAAGCCTGCCGAATGCCGCAAGCGCCTGTCCACATTGAGATGAAGCAAGCCGCGCAGGCCTGGTTCGAAACCCTGCGCGACCAGCTCTGCGCCAGCTTCGAGGCAATCGAGGCCGAGCAGGACGGGCCGCTCGCAGACCGCGCGCCCGGCCGGTTCGTCCGCACGCCGTGGGACCGGCCCCCTTTGGGCGGCGGCGGCGCGATCAGCCTGATGCACGGCCGGGTGTTCGAGAAGGTGGGGGTGAACGTATCCACCGTCTGGGGAGAGTTTAGCCCGGAGTTCCGCGGCAGCATCCCGGGTGCGGCAGACGATCCGCAGTTCTGGGCGTCCGGCATCAGCGTCGTGGCGCATCCGCAGAACCCGCGCGTTCCGGCGGCGCACATGAACACGCGCATGATCGTCACCACCAAAGGCTGGTTCGGCGGCGGCGGCGACCTGACGCCGATGAAAATGGCGGCGCCGGAGTCGCTGGCCGACGCCGCCGGGTTCCACGCCGCGTTCCAGGACGCCTGCGACCGGCATGACCCGGCGTACTACCCGAAGTTCCGCGACTGGTGCGACCGCTACTTCTTCCTGCCCCACCGGAACGAGCCGCGCGGCCTCGGCGGGATTTTCTATGACCACCTCGATTCCGGCGACGCGGATGCGGATTTCGCGTTCACCCAGGATGTCGGCCGTGCCTTCGCCGCCAGCTATCCCGCCATCGTCCGCCACCGGATGCGTGAGCCCTGGACGTCGGCCGAACGCGAGCACCAGCTGGTCCGCCGCGGCCGCTACGTGGAATTCAACTTGATCCACGACCGTGGCACGCTGTTCGGCCTCAAGACGGGCGGCAACGTGGAGGCGATTCTGATGAGCCTGCCGCCGGAAGCACGCTGGCCGTAACCCGGAGGCTGCTGCGGGCGATGTCTCTGGCGTTGAGCGCGGTTTTCGTGTTGGCTTCCGATATAATTACAGGAGCCGACCATGAACTTCCGTATTGCCGCCTTGATGACCCTGCTTTTGGCAATGCCGGCCATGGCCCAGACGCCTGCCGTCCGTCCCGCCCCGGCGCCCCGGATGGCGCCCCCGGCGATGACGCCCGCTCCTGTGGCGCCGACAGCCAAGCCCACTGCACCGGCCGCGTCCGGGACGGCGTTGGTGGACGTCAACTCTGCCGACGCCGCAGCGCTCGACGCGTTGCCGGGCGTCGGTCCTGCCCGGGTCAAGGCCATCATCGCGGGCCGCCCCTGGACCGACAAGCAGGACTTGGTCACGCGCAAAGCGGTGCCGGCCAACGTGTTCGCCAACATCGAAGGCATGATTGCGCTGGTGAACGTCAACACGGCCTCGGCCGCGGACATGGCTAAAATTCTGCCTAACGTCGGTGCTGCCCGGTCCGCGGCGATCGTCAAGAGCCGCCCCTACGCTGCCCCCCAGGATTTGGTAACGAAGGGCGCGCTGACCCAGGGCGTGTTCGACGGGATTAAGGGGATGGTGACGACGAAGTAGCACTCGCGTCCAGGGTGTCGTAGTCGATCGTCGGCACCAGGGACATCGAGTAGGTCAGGCCGGCCCCGATCGCCACGAAGCCAAACGCCACGATGTACTTGGTGGAGACGACCGTCATCACGCGCTGCACGAATCGGCTTGTTGGCCCTCAGCAGCCATCCGATCGCGCCCAGCAGCCCGATCGCCGAACGGTGCATCCATCTTAATGGGCGGCGCTCGCGCCGGCCCCGCGCGATGTCCGGCGTTCGAACAGGAAAGCCACGGGCACGATGCAGAACGCGGCGATGGCGCAGTAGGCGAACACGTCGCTATAGGCGAGGATGGCCGCCTGTTGGGTCAGTGTCCGGGCGATCAGGCCGGTCGCCTGCCCCTGTGCCTGCAGGTCCGAACGCCCCATGCCCCGCAGCGTCTGCGTGGTCTGGTCCAGCAACGCCGTGTAGTTCGGGTTGAACGGGTTCAAGTTGTCGGCGAGATACGCTTGACGGACCTGCGACCGCTGCGTGATCCCGGCTGTCGCCAGCGAGATCCCGATCGACCCGGCCACGTTCCGCAGCATCACATACAGCGAACTCGCGTCGCCGTTCAGCGCCCGCGGTATGGTGGCATAGGTTATGGTGCTGGTCGGCACGAACAGGAACGCCAGCCCGATCGTCTGGGTCGCACGCATCAGGGACAGTGTGTTGAAAGTCGCGTTCGGGGTGATGGCGTGGGCGAAGCTGTAGGCGCATCCCAGCACGAAAAAGCCGAACGCGATGATCAGCCGGGTCTGCACATAGGGCAACATGCGCCCAACGAGCGGGATCAGCAGCAGGATCAGCGCCGCGCCCGGCGACAGCACCAGCCCGGCCAACGTCGCGGTGTAGCCCAGCCGCTGCTGCGCCAGTTGCGGAATCAGCACGGCGCCGGAGTACAGAATCGCGCCGATGCCGAAGATCATCACCGCGCCCACGGCGAAATTGCGGTCCGCGAACACCCTGATGTTCACGATCGGCTTCTTGGCCACCAGCAGCCAGCCGATCGCGCCCAGGATGCCGGCGACCGCCAGGATGCCGCACACCACGATCAGCGGCGAGCCGAACCAGTCGTCGTCCTCGCCCCGGTCCAGCATGATCTGCAGCGCGCCCAGGCCGAGCGCGATCAGGCCCAGCCCGATATAGTCGAAATCGCGGCCGCGGGCCCGGACGCGCAGCACCCAGGGCGGGTCCTCGACCAGGGCCGTCACCGCGAAAAAGGCGAAGATGCCGATTGGGACGTTGATGAAGAAGATCCAGCGCCAGGAGTAGTTGTCGGTGATCCAGCCGCCCAGGGTCGGGCCGATGATCGGCGCGAAGATGACCGCGATGGCGACCACCCCGAAGGCGCGTCCGCGCTGCGCCGGCTCGAACGTGTCGAGGATGATCGATTGCTGGTTCGGCTGCAGCCCGCCGCCGAAGAAGCCCTGCATCAGCCGGAACACGATCAGCTCGCCGAGGCTGGTCGAGGTTCCGCACAGGAACGATGATACCGTGAACATGGCGATGCAGATCAGGAAGTATCGCTTGCGCCCAATCAGCCGCCCGAGCCAGCCGGAAATCGGCAGCACGATGCCGTTGGCGACCAGGTAGGACGTCAGCGCCCAGGTCGCGTCGTCGTAGCTGGCGGACACGCTGCCGGCGATATGCGGCAGGCTCACGTTGACGATGGTGGTGTCCAGGATCTCCATGAACGCCGCCAGGGTGACGACGACGGCGATCAGCCACGGGTTGGCCCGCGGCTTCCAGGCGGTGTCGGACGCTGCCGTGCTCGCGGCAGCCCCGCTCACTTCAACAGGACCGTCGGAACGACCGAGATGCCAAGCGGCAGCGGAACAGCCGGGTCCATGCCACGGTCGACGATGATCTTGACCGGGACGCGTTGAACGATCTTGACGAAGTTGCCGGTCGCGTTCTCGGGGGGGAACGCGGTGAACTTGGAGCCGGAGCCGAGTTGGATGCTGTCCACGTGGCCGACCAGCTTGAGGTTCGGATAGGCGTCGATCTCGATGTTGACCTTCTGCCCCGATTGCATCCGCGCCAGCTGGCTTTCCTTGAAGTTCCCGGTGATCCAGACCTCGGGCGTCACGATGGAGAAGATCGAGGCGCCGGGTTGCAGGTAATTGCCGCGCTCGATATTGCGCTTGGTGATCCAACCATCTTGCTGGGCGGTGATGTTGGTGTAGCTGAGGTTCAGCTCCGCCTGGTCGAGTTGCGCCTGCGCCTGCGCGATCTGCCCATCGAGCTGGCTGACCTGCGTGTCGGACTGGGCGATGTTCTCCGTCACCGGCATGGCCTGCATCACCGCCGCGTCCGCCGCCTGCACCTGGCCCTGGGCGAGCTGCAGCTGCGCCGTCGACTGGTCGATGCTCTGCTGCGTAGTGGCGCCCTTGGCGATGGCACGCTGCCGGTTGTAGTCGGTCTGCGCCTGGAACAGCTGGCCGCGCGCTTGCTGGGCCTGGCCCTGGGCTTGCTGCAGCCGGGCCGGGTAGTTCTTGCGCGCGATCGCAGCGCCAAGCTCAGCCGATTTCTTTTGCGCCTGAGCGATCTGAAGGTTTGCCCGCGCCTGGTCGCGCGCCACGACGTAGTCGCGGGGATCGATGCGGGCGAGCACGTCGCCAGCCTTCACCCGCTGGTTGTCGTTGACCACGAGCTCCACGACGTAGCCGGACACCTTCGGCGAGATCGTCAAGGCCCGTCCGTCGGTGTAGGCGTCGTCGGTCGACTCCTGGTCCTTAGTGGCGAAATAATAATAGGCACCGCCTGCAATCGCCAAAACCAGCACCACGGCGCCGATCACCTTTATCCAGGGTGACGACTTCTTGCGGGTCTCATCCTGTTCGTCTTGCTGTTTTTTCTCATCCGGCTTCGGGTCGGGGCCGTTGGATTGCGCGTCCTTCTGGTCCGGCGTTGGTTTGCGGTCCGGGGATTGCTCCTCGGAGGCGGGCGCGCTGCGCTCCTTCGTCTCGGTTTCGTCGTAGCTCACACCCCGTTCCTTTCGACGTCGAAGCTGCCAACGTCCCCGGACCTGAGGTCGTTCCGGCGCATTGCAACCATCATTGTGCCAACGCCTGGGTCCGCACCAAACGCGCATATAAACCGTCTTGCGCCATCAGCCCGGCATGGCTGCCCTGCTCTACCACTTCGCCATCCGCCATCGCGACCACAAGGTCGGCATCGCGCACGGTCGACAAACGATGCGCAACCACGATGGTCGTGCGCCCGGCCCGCAACCGGGCCAACGCCATCTGCACGGCCGCCTCGCTCTCGGCATCGAGCGCGCTGGTCGCCTCGTCCAGCAGCAGGATGCGCGGGTTGCGGAGCAGCGCGCGCGCCAAGGCGATCCGCTGCCGTTGTCCGCCCGACAGACGTTGTCCCCCGGTGCCGACTTGGGTCTGGTAGCCCTCAGGAAGCTGGGCGATGAACTCGCTGGCCGCCGCCGCCTCCGCCGCCGCGACCACCGCTCCACCCGACGCGCCGGGCCGGCCCATGGCGATGTTCGCAGCCACCGTGTCGTCGAACAGCAGCGAGTCCTGCCCGACATAGGCGATCGCATCGCGCAGGCTGTCCAGCGACACCGTCCGGATATCGGCGCCGTCAACCAGGATGCAGCCGCCCGTGGTGTCGTGCAGCCGCGGGATCAGCGCCAGCGCGGTCGATTTGCCGGCGCCGGATGGCCCGACCAGCGCGACCGTCAATCCAGGCTCGGCGGCAAAACTCAACCCTCGCAGCCCGAGCCGCCCGTCAGGATAAGCAAAATGGACCGCCTCGAACCTGACCTGCCCGGGGCCACCGGGCAGCGCGGGCGCGTCCGGCCGCTCGGCAACCGCCGGCGGTTCGTCCACCACCGAGAATATGCGGATCAGGCCGGCCAGCCCCTCCTGCAGCGCCGCGTTCAGGGAGCCGAGCGAGCGCAACGGCTGGGCTGCCAGCAGCAGGGCGGCGACGAACCCGGTGAAGTTGCCGACCGTGCTGTCCCCCACCGCCGCGCGCCAGCCGGCGAACCCCATCACGGCCGCCACCGCCGCGCCGCCCAGCACCTCCAGCAACGGATCAACCGCCGCCCGCGTCCGGGTCATGCGCATCAAGGCGCGGTTGAGCTGGCCGAAGGCGGACTGCGCCCGCTCGTTCTCCTGTGTCTCCAACCGGTAGGCGCGGACCGTGCGCGCCTGGGCAAAGCTCTCGTTTAGCACGGCCGCGGTCTCGCCCATGCATTCCTGCATGCCGCCGGACGCACGGCGGATGCGCTTGCCGATGCGCTGGATCGGCAGCGCCGCGAGTGGATACAGCGCGGCCGCGATCAGGCTGAGCACCCAGTCCAGCCAGAGCATCGACGCGATCAGGCCAACGACCGTGATCGCGTCGGCCACGCCGTTCACCGCCCGGGTCAACGCCTCGCGGATGATGGCGGCGTCGGTGGTGAAGCGCGCGGCGAGCTGGGCCGGCGCTTCGCGTTCCACACGGGCGAGGTCGGCGCGGGACAAATGGGCGAACATCCGGCTCTGCAGCTCGCGTATGGTGCGAAGGACAACCTGCTGCACGCTGATATTCTGGAAGTATTGCGCCGCGGCCTTCGCCGACGTGATGACCAGCACCAGCGCCGGAACCTGATACAGGATGCGCCGGTCCTTGGCCGCGAACATCGAGAAAGCGCGGTCGATCACCACAGGATACAGCGCCGTCAACCCGGCCATCAGCGCCGTCAGCACCAGGATCAGCGCCAGCTTGCCGCGGTGATGGCGCACATGCTCGCGCCACAGCCGAAGCAGCAGCGCCCGGGTGCTGTCCTGCCGTCCGATGGCAGAGGTCGGGGTCTGGGCGTCCATCGCCCGCCCTTATCAGTCCCGCGCCAGCCTCGCCAGTTCGCCCCGGCATGACGCAGCGTCGGCGACACACCCCCCCGCCATCCACCACGCCTCCACAGCTCGCAACAATGCGCCAACCTGGGGACCCGGCAGAAGCCCGCAGGCGAGGACGTCGCGGCCCTCCAGCGGGAACGCTGGGCGGGGCGTGGTGGCAAGACGTATCCGCAAACCGTCCCAAGCTGGCCCGGTTTGCCCAGCCAGCCAGGTGCGATCGATCAGCGTGTCGGCGCCATCGACGGCCAGGGCGCGGCGGAGCGCAGCGTCGGAAACGTCCGGAGCCAGCGGTGGCTCGCGCAACGCGCGCAGCCGGTCGGCTTCGGCGTGCGACAGGCGAAGCCGGGCCGCGAGCGCCGCCGGGTCGCCGGTGAGCAAGGCCGCCAGGCGCAGGATCGGATCGGGCGGCGCGCCGGCAGCGCATAATCGGGCCAACGCGGCAGGATCGGCGCCCTCCGTCACGACGAAGGCGAGCACGCCCAATTGGTCCATCAAGGCCACGGCAGTGGCCGGGTCGGGAGCGGCGAGGATGCGCTTCATCTCGCTCCAAACCCGCTCGACCGAAAGGCGGGCAATGGACGCGGCCCCCTCAGAAACCGCCGCGAGCGCACTGGGATCGGGCGCGCCGGTCCCATACCGCGCCTGGAAGCGGAAGAACCGCAGCACGCGCAGATGATCCTCGGCAACCCGCACGGCCGCATCGCCGACGAAGCGCACGCGGCCGGCGCGCAAATCGGCCTGCCCGCCAAAATAGTCGTACAGCGTACCGTCCGGCGCCATGGACATCGCGTTGATAGTGAAGTCCCGCCGGGCGGCATCGACCTGCCAATCGTCCGTCCAGGCGACCTCGGCATGCCGCCCATCGGTGACGACGTCGCGGCGCAGGGTCGTGACCTCGAAGCCGCGCCCGCCGACGACCGCGGTGAGCGTGCCATGCTCGAGTCCGGTCGGGACCGCTCGGATGCCGGCCGCTTCCAGCGCGCTTGCGACCTTATCCGGCTGCATGGGGGTCGCTAAGTCGATATCGGCGGTCGGCTGCCGGGCCAAGGCGTCGCGAACCCACCCACCCACCGCGCGGGCGCCCGGCAGGGCAGCGAACAGTGTTGCGACGGCGGGGTCGGCCAGGAAGTCGGTCAGGACGCCAGCGTCAACCGCCATGGCCCGGCGTCACTTCCCCATCCGCGCCGACGGACGCGGGGATGTACCGCTCGTGCGGGTCAAGCCGTTGGGTGGTCCCCATCCACGCGAGGCTGGCGCCGAACAGGACCAGCATGATCATGGCCAAAGTCAGCGCCCGCCGTGACGGGGTGCGGCCACGGACCGCCATTCGGTAGACGACGAACAACAGGATGGGGGCCAGAAGCAGCGAGTACTCGCTCAGCTTCAATGCAAGTTCGCCCAGCCTCATCATCGCTGGCCGCGCAGCTTGTGGGCGAGGTGGACGAGGATGGCCGCGGTGGCGCCCCAAATATAATGGTCGGGATGCGGCCACACCCAAAATTCCCGCATCCGGCCGCGGAACTCCATACGGCGGCGCTGCGGGGCGGACGGGTCCAGCAGCACCGAGAGCGGGAGTTCAAACACCGCCGCAACCTCGGCGGCGGACGGCGCTGGCTCGAATCCGGGCGTCACCAACCCCAGCACCGGCGTGACGGTGAAGCCGGTGCCGGTCACGTAGTCGGGCATCGATCCCAATACCTCGACCTGCCCGGGCGACAATCCGATCTCCTCCTCGGCCTCCCGTAGGGCCGCGGCCACGGCATCGCGGTCGCCGGGATCGATGCGCCCGCCGGGGAAAGCCACCTGCCCGGCGTGCCGGGTCAAATGCGCGGTCCGCTTCGTCAGCAGCACGCCCGGGTTGGCGCCAAGCACGATCGGCACCAGAACCGCCGCCGGGGTCAGCGTCTCCTCGATCAAATCCTGCGCATCGTCCGACGCGACGGGTTCGGCGATTGCCTCGGCCGGCGCCTGGCCCTGCGGCGTGATCGACCTCCCGCCGGCGAGGCGGTCGCGCAATTCAGCCTGGTCCACGCTTAGTCCTCGCCGGGCGGCAAGTCGCCGAGCGAGAAGAAGCAACCTTGGCTCCAAACGCCCAGCACCCGCCGGCCGCAAACCACGCCGGGCTCGGCCAGCGCGACCAGTTCGTAATAGACCGCCCGCCCGATGCGGGCCTCAATGGACGCTGCGCCAACACCGTCGCGGACGTGCAGGTAAGGGGTCGGCTCGCAGGTCAGCAGATCGTGCGCGACGCGGATCCGATGAGCCGGGCCGGCGGTGACGATCTGGTCGACGTTGGTGCGGAAGCTTAGCACCTGGTCACGACCGGCGCCGCTCCAATCCATCTCGACGGCTAGGAACGGCGCGTCCTCGACCTCGATGCGGCCCCGCTCGGCCGGTGTCTCCAGCCAGAAGCTGCCATCCGGCTCGCGCTTCAGCACGCTGGCGAACAGGCACACCAATTCCTTCCGGTTGATCGACGTGCCACGATACAACCAAGTCCCGTCGCGCTTGATCAAAAACGGCAAGTCACCGCATTCGGCCCGCGGCGGACGCGGCTTACGGGCAGCAACTAGGTGCGCCTGCAACATCTGCTTCTCCGCCGGGTTGCGGAATTGTTCCGGCCGGCCGTGCATGGCATCGTTCACGCTTCTGTCTCCGGCCTACGCCACGCTTTCGTTATGGAGCGGGATATAGGTAGCATCCCCCTGATGATCAAAGACCTGCAGGCCATATGGGCATCAGGCGCAACACCGGAGCGACGATTTGGCTATAGCTGTGCGGGACGACCTCCTCACCGACGTGGACCTGTTAGGCACGCGCATCGCCGCGGCCCGGGCCGAGATCGGGCGGGTGATCTTCGGCCAACGAGAGGTCGTGGACCAGGTGCTGATCACCCTCCTGTCGGGCGGCCACGCGCTGCTGGTGGGGGTACCGGGCCTGGGCAAGACGCTTTTGGTGGAGACGCTAGGCACCGTGCTGGGCCTGGCGCCCAAGCGCGTGCAGTTCACGCCCGACCTGATGCCGGCTGATATCACCGGGTCGGAGGTATTGGATGAGGACGCGGCGGGCAAGCGCAGTTTCCGCTTCGTCCGCGGCCCGGTGTTCTGCCAGTTGCTGATGGCCGACGAGATCAACCGCGCCAGCCCCCGCACCCAGTCGGCGCTGCTGCAGGCGATGCAGGAGGGCCGGGTGGCGGTCGGCGGGATCGACCACCCGCTGCCCCGGCCGTTCCACGTGCTGGCCACGCAAAACCCGATCGAGCAGGAGGGCACCTACCCCTTGCCGGAGGCGCAACTCGACCGCTTCCTGCTGCAGGTCGATGTCGCTTACCCGGCGCTTGCGGACGAGCGGGCGATGCTGCTGGCGACCACGGGCGCGGCAGCCGGGCGCGCCACTCCGGTGCTGAACGGCGAGGAGCTGATGGCCGCGCAGGCGCTGATCCGTCGGGTGCCGGTTGGCGACAGCGTGGTGGACGCGATCCTGGCGCTGGTGCGCGGGGCACGGCCGGAAACGGCGAGCGACGACTCTGTGCGCCATCACGTCGCGTGGGGTCCGGGGCCGCGGGCGGCGCAGTCGCTGATGCTCGCCAGCAGGGCGCGGGCGCTGTTGGACGGCCGGCTGTCGCCGAGCCTGCAGGACGTCGCCGCCCTGGCGCAACCCGTGCTCCGGCACCGGATGGCGCTGAACTTCTCAGCCCGGGCCGAGGGGGTGGCGCTGGCGGAGGTGATCGACGGACTGGTCGGGCGGCTCGGGTGAAGGCAACTCTCGGATGAAGGCATCTGGGGCCGCCGGATCGAGCGCACGCCGGGCGGAAGCGCTGGGCGCACGGTTGCCGCCTTTATTGGTGATGGCCGAACGGGTTGCGGCGACGGTGGCGCAGGGCGTGCACGGTCGCCGGCGCGTGGGCCAGGGCGACAGCTTCTGGCAGTACCGACCGTTCCATACCGGCGACTCGATATCGCGCATCGACTGGCGGCAATCCGCGAAATCGAACCGCACCTTCGTGCGCGAGAGCGAGTGGGAAGCGGCGCAGAGCGTCTATCTATGGCGTGACGGATCGTCGTCGATGCGGTGGCGGTCCGGCGCCGCGGTGCCGCACAAGATCGAGCGCGCGGAATTGCTGGTGCTGGCGCTCGCCTCGTTGCTGGTGCGGGGCGGCGAGCGGGTGCGGTTGATGGGGCAGCCTCGGCGACTGGCGCTGGATGGCATGGCCGGCGTGATGGCGGCCGAGCCCGAGAGCGACGGCGCTCTCCCGGAGGTGGCGCTGCCGGCCCACGCGCGGGTCGTGCTGATGGGCGACTTCCTGTCTCCGCTTGCCGACATCCAAGCCAGCATCGCCCGGCTCGCCGCCATCCCTGTCGGCGGCCACGTCCTGCAGGTGCTCGACCCGGCGGAAGCGCTGCTGCCCTACGCTGGCCGCGTGCGATTCCGGGGCCTGGAGCGCGAGGCCGAGGCACTGATCCCGCGCGTCGAGGGCGTGCGGGACGCCTACGCGCAGGCGCTGGCAGCGCAGCAGGACGGATTGCAGGCGCTGTGCCGCGCTGCCGGGTTCAGCTTCGGCGTGCACCGGACGGACGCGTCGCCGAACGCGGCGCTGCTGGCATTGTACACGGCGTTGTCGCCGCAGTGATCTTCCTAGCCCCCTATGTCCTGATCGCGCTGGCAGCGCTGCCGATCCTGTACTGGCTGCTGCGGGTCACGCCGCCGGCGCCGCGCACCCAATTGTTCCCCGCCATCCGGCTGCTGGCCGGGCTGCGCGGCCGGGAGGAAACCGCCGCGCGGACGCCGCCGTGGCTGCTCGCCTTGCGGGTGCTGGCGGCGGCGCTGCTGATCGGTGGGCTGGCCGGGCCGGTCCGTGATTTCGGCACGGGGCTGCCGGGCGCCGGGCCGCTGATCCTGGTGCTGGACGACGGATGGGCTGCGGCCCCGAACTGGTCCGCCCGCATCGACGCCGCCCAAGCCGCGCTGGACAAGGCGGAACGGGCTGGCCGGCCGGCCGCGCTGCTGACCACCGCGTCGACCGAGCAGGACCGGCCCCCGAGCTTGACGCCGGTGATGCCGGCGGGCGAGTTGCGCGCGAGGCTTGCGGCGGTGCGCCCGAAGCCCTGGCCGACGAACCGTGCGGCGGCGGCGGCGGCATTGAGAAACGCCAATGGCGGCGTGGTCTATCTCTCGGACGGGTTGGCCACCGCCGCCGACGCCGCCTTCGCGGCAGCGCTCGCCGCGGCCGGTCCAGTGACGGAGATTGCTGCCCAGCCTGCGCAAACGCGATTGATGCTGCCCCCCAAGGCAGAGGCGGACCGGCTGGTGGCACGCGTGGCGCTGCTGCCCGCGGCGGCGGGGACCGACATCGCCGTGCTCGCGCAAAGCGGCGACGGGCGCAGCCTCGCGCGGGTGACGGCCCGCGTCGCGCCCGAGGCGACGGGCGCCGAGTTGCCCATCGACCTGCCCCCCGAGCTCCGCAATCGGCTGACCCGGCTGGTGCTGGACCGCCCTGCGTCGGCCGGGTCGGCGGTGCTGCTGGATGAGGGATCGCGACGTCATCCGGTCGGGCTGGTGTCGGCGGAATCGGGTGCGGAAACGCCGCTGGTGGGCGGGCTGTTCTATCTCGACCGGGCGTTGGCCCCGTTCACCGAATTGCGGCGCGGCGACATCGCCACCCTGCTCTCGCGGGATATTTCAGTGATCGTTCTGGCCGACCGCCCGGTGACGCCGGAAGAGCAGGCAGCATTGCTGCACTGGGTCGAGAAGGGTGGCCTCTTGCTCCGCTTCGCCGGCCCTCGCAGCGCCGAGGCGGCCGAAGACGCGACGGCCGACCCACTGCTGCCGGTGCGGCTGCTGACCGAGGATCGTCGCCTCGGCGGCGCGCTGTCCTGGAGCCAGCCGGCCAAGTTGGCGCCGTTCGCGGCCAATTCGCCCTTCGCCGGCCTGCCGGTGCCGGACGAGGTGACCGTCTCCCGGCAGGTCCTGGCCGAGCCGTCGGCGCAATTGCCCGACCATATCTGGGCGCGGCTGTCCGACGGCACCCCGCTGGTCACGGAGGCGACCCGCGGCGCCGGGCGGGTCGTGCTGTTCCACGTGACGGCGAACGCCGATTGGTCGAACCTGCCGCTGTCCGGGCTGTTCGTGGACATGCTGCGCCGCCTGGTCGCGCTCGCCGCGGGGGTGAACGCCACGCCCGACTCTGCCCTGCTGACGCCGTTCGAGACGTTGGACGGCTTTGGCGTGCTGGGGCCGCCGCCGGCCGCGGCGACCGGGCTGTCCGGGACCGATATCGGCGTTGTCAGCGTCTCGCCGCAGCACCCACCGGGACTGTATGGGCCGGAATCGGGACGTCGGGCCCTGAACCTGGCATCCGGAATGCCCGCCTTGCACGCTATGGCGGACGTGCCCGGCGCTCGCATGGCGGCCCTGGGCAGCAGCGAGCGGCAAATCGCGTTCGGACCGTGGCTGATCGCCGCCGCCCTGGCGTTGCTGGCGGTCGATCTGCTGATTGGGCTGCGCCTGCGCGGCCTGTTGCGCGCGGCCGCGGCCTGCCTGTGCCTGCTGCTGGTCCGGCCCGCTTTCGCCCAGCTGCCGTCCCCGCCGTCGCAGGCAGCGCTCGCGACCCGGTTGGCCTACATCGTCACCGGGAATGCGGAGGTGGACGGGATTTCGCGCGCCGGCCTGTCGGGCCTGTCGGATTACGTCAGCAAGCGAACCGCGGCTTCGCTTGCCGAGCCGTCGGGCGTGACGCCGGGCCAGGACGACCTAAGCTACTACCCGCTGATCTACTGGCCCGTGTTGCCGACCGCAGCGCCGGCGCCCGCAATGGTGACGGCGTTGAACGGGTTCATGGCCCATGGCGGCATCGTCGTCATCGACACGCGGGGCGGCGCCGACTCCGCTTCCGCCCTGCAGCGGGTGGCACAGGGCTTGGCCGTCCCGCCGCTGGCGCCGTTGACCACCGAACACGTGCTGGCCCGTGCGTTTTATCTTCTCAGCGACTTCCCGGGCCGCGTGGATGGCGAGACCGTCTGGGTGCAGCGCGACCAGGACCGCAGCAACGACGACGTGAGCCCGGTAGTGATCGGCGCCAACGACTGGGCGGCGGCATGGGCGGTCGACGATAACGGGCGGAACACCATCGCAATCGATGGCGGCCCAAGGCAGCGCACGCTGGCCTATCGTTTCGGCGTGAACCTCGTGATGTACGCGCTGACCGGCAACTACAAAGGCGACCAGGTCCACGTGCCGCATATCCTGGAACGATTGGGCCAGTAGCATGCGGATCGACCAAGTTTTCGCGGCGCTCCGTTTCGCGCCTGCCCTCCCCGGCTGGCTGCTCGGCGCGCTTGCCGCAATCTGCGTGGCGGCGCTGGTTCCGGCCGTGCTGCGGCGGGCGCGGGGCACGCTGTGGCGCGCCGCCTGTTTCGCCGTGGTGTTGCTATGGCTGGCCGGCCCCCGGCTGGTCCGCGAAACGAGGGACGCGCTGTCCGATATCGCCCTGTTGGTGGTGGACGAGACCGCCTCGATGCAGGTGGGCAACCGGGCGGCGCTCCGGGATGCGGCGCGCGCCAACATCGAGGCGCAGGCCGCCAAGCTGCCGGGCCTTGAGCTGCGGACGGTGGTGGTGCCCGACGCGGGCGGCCATCCGGGCGAGGCCGGCGGAACCCGGCTGTTCACCGCGGCCGATCGCGCGCTGGCGGACATCCCACGCTCGCGGCTGGCGGGGATCGTCGCGCTGACCGACGGCCAGGTGCACGACGCTCCGGCGACGCCGCCCACCGCGCCGTTCCACCTGTTGCTTCCGGCCCGCGGGGAGGAAACCGACCGGCGGCTGCGGGTGATCGAAGCGCCGTCCTACGGCATTGTCGGCCGCTCCGTCACGCTGCGGCCCGCCATCAAGGATCTAGGCGTTGCCAAGCCGGCCGGTCCCGCACGGCTGACGGTGCGCCGCGATGGCGAGCCGCCGCAGTCCATCGCCGTGCCGGTCGGGCCGCCGCAATCGATCGAGGTGCCGATCACCCGCGCCGGCCCAACGATCGTGGAACTGACGGCCGAGCCGCTGCCGGGTGAAGTGTCGGACCTGAACAACCACGCGGTCGTCGAGATCAACGGCGTGCGCGACCGCCTCCGGGTGCTGCTGGTGTCCGGTGAGCCCCATGCCGGCGAGCGCACCTGGCGGCGTCTGCTGAAGGCGGATCCGGCGGTCGACCTGGTCCATTTCACCATCCTGCGTCCCCCCGACAAGGACGACATGACGCCGCTGAACGAGCTGGCGCTGATCGCCTTCCCGATCCGTGAGCTGTTCCAGGTCAAGATCGGTGATTTCGACCTGATCATCCTGGACCGCTTCCAAAACCGGAACATCCTGCCGGCCGCCTATCTTCGTAACATCGCCGATTACGTGCGTAACGGCGGCGCGCTGTTGATGAGCGTCGGGCCGGAGTTCGCGGGACCGGCAAGCCTCGCCTACACGCCGCTGGGCGGGGTGATGCCGGCGCATCCGACGGGGGTTGGCGGCATCGTCGAGGCGCCGTTCCGGCCGCTGGTGACGGCGCTCGGCGAACGGCATCCGGTCACGGCCGGGCTGCCGGGCGATCGGGCCGGCGCCGAGCCTGGTTGGGGCCCTTGGTATCGGCGGCTCGACGCTGCGGACGTGCAGGGGCAGGCGTTGATGAGCGGCCCGAACGGGCAGCCGCTGCTGCTGCTGGACCACGTGGGCGAAGGCCGGGCGGCGATGCTGCTGTCGGACCAAATTTGGCTGTGGTCGCGCGACGAGGCCGGCGGCGGGCCGCAGGCCGAGCTGCTGCGCCGGGTCGCGCACTGGCTGATGAAGGAGCCCTCGCTGGAGGAGGAAGCGCTGACCGCCCGCATCGGTGACGGCAGCTTGCGCGTGGAACGACGCACCAGCAACGACGGCCCGCCGCCCGAGATCACCGTTACGGCCCCTGGCGGCGCCGTCAGCCGGCTGACGCTGAAGCCGGTCGGACCTGGGCGCGCCGCCGGCGACCTTTCAGCAACGGCGCCGGGCGTGTGGCAGGCGAGCGACGGCGCCCGCAGCGCCTTCGCCGCCGCTGGAACCGCCAACCCGCAGGAGTTTGCCGACCTGCGCGCCACGGCGGAGCGCCTGGCGCCGATCGTCCGCGCCTCGGGCGGCGGGACGCATTGGCTGGATCCGGCCGGCGCACCCGAACTGCGGCAAGTCGAGCCTGGCCGGGCAGCGTCGGGGAGCGGTTGGGTCGGCCTGCGCCGCAATCACGACCACGTGGTGACTGGGCTGGACTCGCAGCCGCTGCTGCCTCCCTGGCTCGCTTTGCCTCTGCTGCTGGGATTGTCGGTGCTGGCGTGGCGGCGGGAAGGAGACGGGTAGGCGTCTTTTGGTTTGCTGCCGAATGCGCTAACCTAGGTTATGCGCCCGTTTCAAACCGTTCTTGCCCTATGCCTGATGACGTCGGCCGCTTCTGTTCCGGCGCTTGCGCAAGGGATACCCGGGGGAGGGCACGCCATGCCGACGCCTCCGAGCTCGGACAAGGCTGCCACGGACCGGCCTGCTCCCCCGGCCATTCCTGGCGCCCAGTCGCGGCCGGATGCGGCGGCGCCGCCGGATCGGGCAGCGGCCGATCTGCCGCCCACGGAAGCCCTGTTCGACGCCATCAACCGCGGCGACATTGCGACGGCCAAGGATGCGATCTCCCGTGGCGCGGACCTCGAGGGTCGCAACCTGCTGGGGTTGTCGCCACTGGAATTGTCGGTGGATCTGGGACGCAACGACATCTCGTTCCTGCTGCTGTCACTTCGTGGCGAGGGCGGTTCAAGCCGCGGCACTGCATCGGCGCAGGCGACGCCTCCGGCATCGCCGAAAGCCTTGCAGCGCAGGCCGCGTGGGATGCCGGTGGCTGCAGGGAGTTCCGACTTTGCCGCCCGTGCGCCCGGCTCGCCCGTGCGCGTACCTGCCATCCCGGCGCCGCAAGCGCCGCCATTATTCGCCGGCAACGGCGGAACTCCACAGCCAAGCGCGGGCTTCCTAGGCTTCGACTCGCACCGATAAGGACCGCCTCCGCTCAACCTGCGTGTCTTTGCCGCTGGCGGCAGCGGGCTAGGGTGACCTATTTCTTCCAATATAATGTTGCGATTTCAAACCGAAATCGGACATACAGTGCTGTCAAGCTCTACTTGAAAGGTTAAGATGACCCGCTCGCCCATGCCACGCGTGAGCAACGGCCGCCGTGGTCTCCCCATCTTGTTCGCCAGCGCGATCGTCACGGTTGCCCTGTGCAGCCATGCCGACGCGCAACTCGCTGCCTCAAACGCGCCTGCGCCGAAACCGACGGATACCCTGGAGCGCGCGACCTGGATTTTGCTGGGACAGGCGGCTTTGTCGCGTTCGCAGCATCACCAGGGGCAGGCGGCCGACCGTCTCGCGCGCGTGCTGGCGTTCGATCCCACCAACGCGGATGCATTGGCGATGCGGGAACAGCTACAAGCCGATCACCCGGCCGAGCCCCGGATCGGCGGCAAACCACGCATGGATGAGGTAGCGCCGACACCGACAGGTGAAGCGCGAGTCAGCCTGGGGTTGGCCGAAACCGTAGTTCAAAGCGGACAGGCACAGCCTGCGAGCCTTGCAGCGCTGGAAGCGAACACCATTCAGCTCCGTGCCGGAAGCGGCTACCTGCCAAAGCTCGCGAGCAACGCACGTCATGCGGCATGGGTCGACATCGCGCCGGAGCGCCGCGGCGCCGTGCAGCCATCCCCCGTCAAGCAGCGTGGGCGTTCCAGAACGACATCGAACAGGCTTTGCGCGGCCCCCGGGCAGGCCTGCGCAACCGGCTGTTGGCGCTGGCCGCTGCCAAGATGCCCGCCGCCTCGCAGCGCCTAGGCTATACGGACGCTCTGGTCGCCGCCGGCTACGGCAGCGATGCACGCACGGTCCTGGAGCCGGTCGATCCAGTGAGCTTGGCCGCCGACGATCGGCTGCGGTACGACCAGCTCCAGAACGCCATCGCGATCCAGCAATCGGACAGGCTGAACCAGATGGGCGATCAGGCATCGGCCTATGACGCGCTCTCGCCGCGGCTGGAAGCGCAACCTGGCGCGCCCGACCTGAACATGGCGCTGGGACGCCTTTACCAGTCCAGTCGGAGGCCGCGTGAGGCACTGCGCATCGACGAGGCGCTGTTGAGCCAGAACTCGGCCGACCTGGACATCCGCGGGGCGGCCGTGAGCGCGGCGGCGCAGGCCGGTGAGTTCCAGCGCGCCGGTGCGATGGTGATGGAGGCGATGCACACGGCCCCGCACGACCCACGCACGTACTTGATGTCGGCCGGTCTCGCGCAGGCGCGCGGCGACGGCGGCCGCGCGCTGTCCGACCTGCGGCGCGCCCGAGCGTTGCACATGCAGCAAACCGGCGCGACGCAAGATGAGGATTGCGTGGTTGGGGCGGGAGGGATCGAACCTCCGAATGGCGGAATCAAAATCCGCTGCCTTACCGCTTGGCGACGCCCCAGCGCGCACGCTGAATAGGGCGTTCAGGCGCTCCCCGTAAAGGGGCAGGATGGAAGCGAGACCACCATTCGGCTTGCGATCCACTTTACCCCAGCCCTCTCCCGCCACCGAGCGGGGGAAACGCAAGAGGAGGGCGAGCAGCATTCCAAAGGGCGCCGCTGGACCGCCACCAGACATCACGAAGGGACGAAGCCGCAAGGACCGCACTGTTTGGGGTATCGAACAGGGCGAAGCAGGTGCCGCCGGAGCCGCTCATGCGGGCAAGCCGGCAATCCGGCAATGCACGCAGGGCGTCCAGCACGTCGGCAATGACCGGGCACAGCTGCACTGCCGGCGCTTCCAGGTCGTTGCGGGTTGCGCGGAGGGCGTCCACCAACGCGTCGACCGTTGGGAATGCGCCCGGCAGGTCGGCCGGTGGCGAGAACGGGCCTGCAAAGCGGCGGAACACCTCCGCCGTCGCGACCGGCACGCCGGCATTCACCAGCAGCACGCCCACCTGCGGCAACGCCGGCACGGGCGTCAGCAGCTCTCCGATCCCGCTCATGCGGGACGGCTGGGAGCCAACGCAAACTGGGACATCGGCTCCCAGGCCGGCCGCGACATCCCAGAGGCTCGCCGGGTCCAACGCCCACGACCGGCAAAGCAGCCGCAGTGCCGCGGCTGCATCGGCCGAGCCGCCGCCAATTCCTGACGCGACTGGCAGCCGCTTGTCCAGCACCAGCCGCGCTCTCGGCGTCACGCCAGCTGCCGCCGCCAACGCTCGCGCGGCCTGAAGCACCAGGTTGTTGCCGCCCAGTCCGGCTGCGAACGGCCCCACGACCTCCAGGCTCAACGCATCGGCCGGTTCCGCGCGCAGCACGTCGAACGCCGGGCCGAACACCGCGAGGCTGTCCAAGCGATGATACCCTCCGGGCGCACGCCCCAGCACGTGGAGGAACAGGTTGACCTTCGCCGGGGCTGCTTCGGAGTCGCCGGGCACGATGGCTTCGGCGCGCCCCACTGGAGGGACCGCTACGGCGCGCTCCGCTGCGCGGAGGCCGGCGGCACGTTTCCGGCGAGCTTGGCGCGCAGCTTCTCGGCATCTTCCGGCTCCGGATGCAGGATCAGCGCACGGCGCCATTGGGTTTGCGCCTCCGCGTGCCGCCCGGCCTCCCAGTAGGCGTCGCCAAGATGGGCGTTGATCGACCAGTCCTCCGGCTCAAGCTCCACCGCGCGCTCGAGCCAGCGGGCGGCGCCGGCCGTGTCGCCCTGCCGCAGCAAAACCCAGCCCAAGCTGTCGACGATGGCGCCGTCGTCCGGGCGCAGTTCCACCGCCCGCTCCAGCATCTGGCGCGCACGGGGCAGGTTGCGGCCCTGCTCGGCCCAGGAATAGCCGAGATAGTTCAGCACCGCCGGTTGGTCGGGCGACAACTCCAGCGCGTGCAGGAAATCGGCCTCGGCCTGGGGCCATTGATGGGCGCGTTCATAGGCCGTGCCCTGCTGGTAGAACATCACCCAATCGTTCGGGCCGGGGTTTGGCAGGCGCTCGATCGCACGGCCATAGGTGGCGGCGGCCTGCGCGAAATGGCCCGCGGCGCGCTGCATCTCGGCCAGCATCGCGAACGGTTCCGGCCGCTGCGGGTAGGCCACGGCGATCTCCTCCAGCATGGAAGCGGCGTCGTCGATGCGACCCTGCCGCTCCACGATGTTCGCCTGCCGCAGCCTGACGATAGCGATGAGGGAGTCGCTCGCCGGCACCGCCGCCAAGGTGGCGCTCGCCAGCCCGAACTGACGACTGTCGAGTTGAAGGTCGGACATCAGCAGCCGTGCGGCGGTGAACTCGGGCCGCAGCTGCAAGGCCAGGTGAAGCAGCAGCAGCGAGAACTCCGACGCATTCTGGCGCTGCAAGGTGGCCGCGAGCGCTAGGTAGGTTTCGGCGATCCCGTCCGCGGCGCTTCCCACCTGGACGTGGGACGCATCCAGCTGCAACGCAGGCTCCGCAATCGCCAGGCCCGACGCGCTCCCGACCATGGCCTGGATGATGCGGCGCGCTTCGGCCTCATGGCCGGTGCGGGCTTGCCAGCTTGCCAGGATCGTCCCTAGCCGCAGGTTCAGCCCGCCGCTGTTTGCCTCGGCAACTCCGTACTCTCGCCCGGCGTCTGCTTGGCGGCCCGCAAGATCGTCGATGAGCGCGGTGTGCAGGGCGAACAGGCCACGGTACTGTGGATTTTCCTCGAACGGCCGCAACTCGGCCACCGCGTCGTCGGTCCGGCCGGCGCCCTGTCGCGCCCAGGCGACCAGCAGCGGCCGCAGCACTTGGTTGGCGTCCTGCCCAGGCAGCTTACCGAATTTCGACTCGGCCGCTGCCCACCGCCCGGCAGCGACGTCCTGTCCGGCAAGCACCAGCAGCGCGGCCGGGCTGTCAGGAAGGCCTTGCGCCAACGTGATCGCTTCCGGGCGGCCCGCCATGACACTGGCCAGGAACGCCTGCTGCCGCAACTCCGTGTTGTCGGGATCGGCCGCCAGGGCGCGCAGGAAGGCATCCGCCGCATCCGGGAGCTCGGCCGACCCGAGCGCGAACCGCCCTTGCAGGAACGCCCCTGAGGCGCCGGGCGCCACCCGCGGCGCTGGATCACTGCCGGGCGCCGGCGGATCAGCGGCCGCGCAAGCCGACAGCAAGATCAAGGTCAGCAGGACGGGGCGGGTGAGGCAGCGGCAGTTAAGCATGGCGCAAGTTTAGCGCGTTACATGCCGCCCGGGTAGTTCGGACCGCCACTGCCCTCCGGCGTCTCCCAATCGATGTTTTGGGTCGGGTCCTTGATGTCGCAGGTTTTGCAGTGCACGCAGTTCTGCGCGTTGATCTGCAGCCGCGGCTCGCCTTCCTCGACGCCCACTGCCTCGTACACGCCCGCCGGGCAGTAGCGGCTCTCGGGGCTGCGGTACTCGTCCCAGTTCACCCCCTTCCAGCGGCCGGAGTCGCGCAGCTTCAGGTGGGCCGGCTGGTTTTCCTCATGGTTGGTGTTGCTGATGAACACCGAGGATAACCGGTCGAATGTCAACTTCCCGTCTGGCTTCGGATAGGCGATCTTCGGCGCCTCGGCGGCCTTGGCCAGCGTCTCGTTGTCGGCGTGCGGATGGTGCAATGTCCACGGCGCCCGGCCGCGCAGCACGTAGGTGTCGAGCGCGGAGTACGCGATGCCGCCATACAGGCCGAATTTCGAGAACGACGGCCGGATGTTGCGCGCGGACACCAGTTCGCTGTGCACCCAACTGTCCCGGACTATGTCGTTGAACATCGCCGGTTCGGCCGGCGAGTCGGCGGCCCTTGCCGCAACCACCGCCTCGGCCGCGAGCATGCCGGACTTCATGGCGGTGTGGGTGCCCTTGATCTTGGGCACGTTCAGGAAGCCCGCCGTGTCGCCGATCAGCGCGCCGCCGGGAAAGGTCAGCCTCGGCATCGACTGCAGCCCACCCTCGCTGAGCGCCCGCGCGCCATAGCTGATGCGCCGGCCGCCTTCGAAGTGCCGCCGCATCTCCGGATGCGTCTTGAAGCGCTGCATCTCCTCGAATGGGGACAGCCACGGATTCCTGTAGTCCAGGCCGACGACGAAACCGTACGACACCAGGCGGTCGCCCCAGTGATACAGCCAACTGCCGCCGTAGGTCGCGCTGTCGAGCGGCCAGCCGATGCTGTGCTCGATCAGGCCCGGGCGATGCACCTCGGCCGGAACCTCCCACAGCTCCTTGACGCCCAGCGCGTAGGTCGGCGGATCGCGGCCGTCGCGCAGCTTGAAGCGGTCGACCACCTTCTTGGTCAGCGACCCGCGGCAGCCCTCCGCGAGCAGCGTGTAGGTCGCCCGCAGCTCCATGCCGGGCTGGTAGTTCGGGCCATGCTCGCCGGACTTCTCGATACCCATGTCGCCGGTGGCCACGCCCACCACGCGGCCTTCCTCCTCCAGCACCTCGGCCGCGGCGAAGCCAGGGTAGATTTCGACGCCGAGCGCCTCCGCCTGCTGGGCGAGCCAGCGGCAAACGTTGCCCAACGAGCCGATATAGTTGCCCTTGTTGTGCATCGCCGCCGGCGTCGGCAGGCGGATGGCGCGCGTGGCGGTCAGGTACAAGAAGCGGTCCTCGCCCGCCGGGGTGGTCAAGGGCGCGTCGTTCTCCCGCCAGTCCGGCAGCAGCTCGTCCAACGAGCGCGGCTCGATGACGGCGCCCGACAGGATGTGGGCGCCGACCTCGCCGCCTTTTTCCACGACGCAGACATTGATCTCGGGGTCGAGCTGTTTCAAGCGGAGGGCAGCACTCAGGCCGGCGGGACCAGCCCCCACGATCAACACGTCGAACTCCATCGCCTCACGCTCGGACATCGTCTTCTCCCCAATGGCCCTTAGATAAGGATTCGGCGCAGTTGCGCAAAGGCCGGGCCGGCGCGACATTGGGCGGCATGGACGCTTTGGCCGCGCTGAGGCTGCAAGTCGAATGGGGCGCGGACGAGGCGCTCGACGGACGGCCGCAGGATCGCCGGGCAAGCGTCGCGCCATCGCGTGTGGCGCCGGCGCCGCGCCCTGCGACCCAGCCGCGGCCGCCGACGCCGACGCCGCAAGCAGCGTCCGCGCAAGACACGGCTGGTGCCGCGCAGTCCCTGGCCGAGTTGCGCGACGCCCTTGCCGGCTTCGACGGCTGCAGCCTGCGCCGGACCGCTACCAACCTCGTCTTTGCCGAGGGCGCCCCGGACGCGCGCCTGGTCCTTATCGCCGACGTGCCAGGCCCGGACGAGGACCGCGCGGGCCGGCCTTTCGCCGGAGCCGCCGGTGAGATGCTGGACCGCATGCTCGGTTCCATCGGGGTGGATCGCGCGCAGGCGGTGCTGACCAGCTTGGTTCCCTGGCGCCCGCCCGGCGACCGGCCCCCGAACGAGGCCGAGTTGCAGGCATGCCTGCCGTTCCTGCACCGACAGCTTGCGCTGATCCAACCTGCCTTGGCCGTGCTGTTCGGGCGCACCGCATTGCGGGCGCTGGCCGGCAGCGATGCGCGCCGCAGCCGCGGCAAATGGCTGGACCTCGCCATCCCGGGATTGGCGAAACCGCTTCCAGCCCTCGCCATGCCGACGATCGCCCACGTCCGCACCACACCGGCCGCCCGGCGGGATGCCTGGACCGATCTGATTCAATTACGGCGGGCATTGGATAGCATGGATTCGTAAACTGACATAAATTTGACAATCGCTGAAAACCACCACCGGTCAAGGCATATCGCTCAACAATCACGCCGAAAGAGTAACGGTTGCAGACCGACGAGCTTGCCTCGGGTATTCGGCCCGTGTAGCGCCGCGTCATGCGAGAGATTGGACGAACATTCTCCCGCCCTCCAGCGGCTCGCATTTTCATTGCAGGAGCAGCACTTCTGGCCGGTTCCCTTCCGGCTGCAAATGCGCAGCAGCTTGGGTCGGGCGGCGATGAAACTGCCTTTGCCGCGCCAAGGATGACCCTGGCCAGCCGGCCTTCCCATGGTGAGGTCGTGCTGCCCGAGCCGCTGCCGCCGAGCGAGGCGGCGCAGATCCGGCGTATTTTCGCCTTGCAGGCGAAGGGTGATTTGGCCGCCGCCGCCGAGGTGTTCCAAGCACTCGGCGACCACACGTTGGACGCCGAGATCATCGCAGACCGCTACCTTATGCCCGGCAGCCGTGTGCATGCGGCTGAGCTGATCGCGTGGTTGTCGCTCTACGCCGATCTTCCAGACGCGCCAGCGATCCATGCGCTGCTGCGGCGAACATCGCGGACCGCCCGTCTTCCAGCCCCTAAACCACCGATGCTGGGCGGCAAAACCGTGGCAGCGCCAGCCTCGGAAGAAGCCGAACCCGCCGAGCGTCGGTTCACGCGCAACCCCCTGCTGGACCGCACCGTCCGCGAACGCGCCCATGCCGGAAACGCCGCCAGCGCCCTCCGCCTGCTCTCCAACACCCGGAACCTGGACCCGTTGTATGGGGCGGAACTCCGGGCAGAGATCGCGCAAATCCTGTTCACGCAGGGCCACGACGCCGAAGCGATGCGCGTGGCCGAGGCGGCGCACCAGCAGTCGGACGGCCGGGTCGGACTCGCCGACTACGTCGCCGGGCTCGCGGCGTGGCACATGGAGCGCATCGAGCTGGCGCAGCCGTTGTTCGAGGCGGCGAGCCGGGCAGAGTTCACGCCGGCATCGCGCCGGGCCGGCGCCGCGTTCTGGGCGGCACGTGCGCATCTTCGCAATCGCGACCCGGCCGGCTACGGTCCCTGGATGCATCGCGCCGCCACCGAACGCCGGACCTTCTACGGGCAACTGGCTCGGCATGTTTTGGGCGACGTTCCGGCATGGTCCGGCGAGGGACGCGAGACGCTGGGCCTGGCCGACATTGAGGCCCTGGCGGGGATACCTCAGGGTGTGCGTACGTTCGCCCTGTTGCAGGTGGGTCAAACCCAGCGCGCAGAGGCAGAACTGCGGGCATTATTGCCAATCATCGGCCATAACTCCGCCTTGGGCGGCTCTATCCTGCGGGTTGCGGAAGCGGCGGGCTTGACCGGACTCGCGGCCGAGCTCGCCGGCCTAGTGCATGCCGTCGACGGCCGCCAGCGCGACGACACGCGCTTCCCGGTCCCGGCGTTGCGCCCGAAAGGCGGCTTCCGAATGGACCCTGCCCTAGTTTACGCGCTGACCCGCCTCGAATCGAATTTCGACCCCGACGCCATTTCTGCGGCTGGCGCGCGCGGGCTGATGCAGATCATGCCCGACACGGCAAACTACATCGCCGATGCCGCCGGGGCCGACACCGGGTCCGCCGAACGCCTGCACGACCCGGCGTTGAACCTGGCGCTCGGGCAGACCTACGTGATCTACCTGGCCCAGCATGGCGTCGTGAACGGCAACCTGATCCGCCTGCTGGCCAGCTACAACGCCGGGCCGACGAGCTTCGCCCGCATGAGCGACAGCATCCACCCGACCGACGATCCGCTGCTGTTCATCGAAAGCATCCCGAACGACGAGACCCGCGCCTTCGTCCCGCGCGCGCTGGCCTACACCTGGATTTACGCCGACAGGCTGAACCTGCCGGCGCCGAGTCTGGATGAACTGGCGGCCGGCGCGTGGCCAAGCTTCCACCTGCTCGCTCCCCCTGCCGGCTACCGTCAGGAGGCCAATCGTGGGCATTGACCCGGCACGGCGTTTTATCCCCGTCCGCATCGCCGTGCTGACGGTGTCCGACACGCGGGACGCGAGCACCGATACCTCCGGCGACACCCTGGCGGCGCGCGTGACGGCGGCTGGGCACGTGGTCGCAGCGCGGGCGATCGACCGGGACGACGCCGGGTCGATCGAAGCACGGTTGCGCGGCTGGATCGCGGACCCGGAGATCGACGTGGTGATCACCACCGGGGGCACGGGCATCACCGGCCGCGACGTGACTCCGGAGGCGTTCGACCGCGTGCTGGAGAAGCGCATCGAGGGATTCGGCGAGCTGTTCCGGATGCTGAGCTTCCAGAAGATCGGGTCGTCCACGATCCAGTCCCGCGCGATCGGCGGGGTAGCGGGCGGCACCTACCTGTTCGCCCTGCCGGGCAGCACCGGCGCGGTGAAGGACGGATGGGACGACATCCTGGTGTGGCAACTCGACAACCGGCACCGGCCCTGCAACCTGGTGGAGTTGATGCCGCGGCTGCAGGAGCATCTGCGCTAGGCCCCGCTGAACGAGCGGGCTACGGCAACGGGGCGCTTTTCTCTGCCGCGATCAGAAACCGCTGTGCCAGCACCCCGTATAGCGGGCGACGGCACACGAGGCGCGAGGCCGCGAACGCAAGGCGGCGAGCCCATAACCGGGTCGACAGCATCGGCAGGCGACGCCACCGCCGGCTCTGCCTCATCCCGCGATGCTCCGCAAGTCGGCGGCTTCGTCCACGTCGCGCAGCATCCGCAGCATGACCACCCGGCGTCCCCTGAAATTTCGCACCGTGTCGGCCAGCGCGTGCCCGGTGGACCATCGGACCCCGGCAAACGGGCGCGCCGGGCGTCGCGGGCCGAGTGCAACGAGCCAATAGCCGCCGTCGGTTGCCGGCCCGAACGCCGTCCCTGCACGCCGTACCGCTCGGAATGCCACGGCGAGGTCGGCGGCCCCCGCGTCAGGAATGTCGCTGCCGATGATCGCCACACGACCGCGTTGGTAGCGCGCGCAGGCCCGGTGCATGCGCGCGCCGAGGTCGCCGGATCCCTGGGCGGTGACGGGGACGCACACCGGCCAACGCATCCTGGCCCGGTCCGGCGTGATCGCCAGCACGGTGCGGAACCGGCGGTCGCGCGCCAATGCCCGGAGCAGCCGCGCGAGGGTGCTCACGTAAAATCGCAGGGCCGCACGGTCGCCGAGATCGCGGGCCAGCCGGCGCTTGACCGTGCCGAGCCGGGGCGCCCGGGCGAAGACGATGACCGTGTCCTTCAGCGATAGATCTTTTTAATGAGTCGGGGTGGCAGTCCGGCATACCACAGGGCCAAGCAGCCGAGGTTGCGGGTCGATCGCCAAACCCAGCCGTCCCGTTCCCAACGTGCCGCCGAGGTGACGGCATCGCTTGCGAGCGGGTGCAGCCGCGCGCGGCCGAGGCGCCGGGCGAGATCGGCGTCCTCCATCAGTGGCAGCGGACGGATGCCGCCGACCTCATCGAGCAGGGTGCGGGCGATCAGCAAGCCCTGGTCGCCGTAAGGGAGGCCGAGCACGCGGCACCGCCACGCGACCATCCGCTCCAGCCGCCGGGCGCGCGGGTCCGGGCTGTCGAGCACGAACCGGAAATAGCCGGCCCGATTGGGTCCCTGCGCCATGAAATTGGTGACCGCCGCCTGCCAACCCGGCGCGAGGCGGGTGTCGGCGTGCAACAGCAGCAGCCAGTCGCCCGTCGCACCCTTCACGCCGGCGGCAAGCTGGGCGCCGCGGCCCCGGGATGCCGCGATGATCCGGGCGCCGCCCGCTCGCGCGATGTCCATGGTGGCGTCCCGGCTGCCGCCGTCGACGACCACGACCTCCGCTGCCTCGGCGACCGAAGCAAGGGTTGCAGGAAGAACGAGCGCTGCGTTCAGTGCCGGGATAATGACCGAGAGCATGGCGATCCATAGCCTTTCCGCCGCTAAAGCCGGCGCTGGCCCGACCGCAGCAACACCATCGGCAGCAGCAGCACCAGCAGCAGCGCGTTCGCCAGCGCCGCTGCCATCGGCCAATCGTGGTTGGCGAAGAACTCGTTCCACAACGCGCGGCCGATGGTCTGCGACGACGGTCCGCCCAGCAGTTCCGGGATCACGTACTCGCCCACCGCCGGCATGAACACCAGCGCGATCCCGGCAGCGACGCCCGGCAGCGAGAGCGGCAGTGTGACGGTGAGGAACGCCCGCACCGGCGATGCGCCGAGGTCCGCGGCGGCCTCCTCCAGCGCCGGGTCGAGCTTGGACAAGCGCGCATACAGCGGCAGGACCATGAACGGGAGATAGCAATAGGTGATGCCGACATACATGGCGAAACGCGTGTACAGCATGTGGATTGGCACCGAGATCAGCCCGGTCGCGAGCAGGGTCGCGTTGATCCAGCCCTCGTCCCGCAGCAGCCCGATCCAAGCGGTGATGCGCAGCAGGAACCCCGTCCAGAACGGCAGCATCACCAGCAGCAGCAGCAGCGAGCGCCACCGCTCCGGCGCGCGCGCGATCGCCAGCGCCATCGGATAGCCGATCAGCAGGCACAGCGCAGACGACACGCTCGCCACCAGCAGGCTTTGCAGCCCGGCGTCGAGGTAGAACGCGTCGGCGACCAGCGTCTGGTAGTTGGACGTGTCGAGGTGCAGCGCCGGACGCCAGCCATCCCAGGTGACGACCGGGTCGTAAGGCGGCACGCCGGGCGCCGACAGCGAGAACGACAGCGCCACCACGATCAGGGCCGGAACCGCGACGAACGCCAGCAGCCAGGCCCAGATCGGCAGCAGGACCATCCCGCGCCTCATTCAGCCAGCACGACACAGGCCTCGGGCGCCCAGCTGATGGTGACGGCGGCGCCGGGTTGCCAGGTCGCCGCCCCGACACCCTCCCCCAAGGGTTGCGACACGAGGAACATGACCTCGCCCACCCGGACCCGGTGGTCGAGCACCATGCCGCGATACGCCGTCTCGATTACCTCGCCGGCGACGTGGTTCGGGCCGGCCTCGGTCGGGGCCGACATCCGCAGCCGCTCCGGGCGCAGCACCACGTGCAGGTTGCCTAGCGGGCCATCGGCGGTCGCGGCGGCGCCGATGGACGGTAGGTCCAGCACGCCCGGCCCGCGTCGCACCGCCGGCAGGATGTTGGCCGCTCCCATGAAGGCGGCGACATACCGGCTCGCCGGACGCTCATATATGTTGGCAGGGGTGCCGACCTGCGCCAGCCGTCCCTCGTGCAGCAGGCCGATGCGCGTCGCCATCGCCAACGCTTCCTCCTGGTCGTGCGTCACCAGCACGAAGGTGGTGCCGAGCTGCCGTTGCACCCGCACCAGCTCGGCCCTGGTCTGCTCCCGCAAGCCACGGTCCAGCGCTGAGAGCGGCTCGTCCAGCAGCAGCAGGTCCGGACGCGGGGCGAGGCTGCGGGCTAGGGCGACACGCTGCCGTTGGCCGCCGGACAGCGCATCCGGCCGCCGCCCCGCGAACTCGCACAAGCGCACCAGCGCCAGCAACTCGTTCACCCGCTGGGTTGTCTCGGCCCGGGGCACGCCCTGCCGGCGCAGGCCGAAACCGACATTGGCCGCCACGCTCATGTGCGGGAACAACGCGTAGGACTGGAACATCGTGTTCACCGGACGGCGATGCGGCGGCAGGCTCGTGATGTCCGCGCCGCCAAGCATCACGCGACCGGCGAACGGGGTCAGGAAGCCGCCCAACGTCCTGAGCAGCGTAGTTTTGCCGGAACCGGAGCCGCCTAGAAGGACAAACAACTCGCCGCGGTCGATGTCCAGGTTCAGGCGATCCAGGGCTAGCCAGTCGCCGTAGCGGACGGAGACACCCTCCAAAGACAGGTGAGGCAAGGGCGTTGTCCTTTGACCCACTGGGGCCGGGGGCCCCAGGCCCATGGCTTAGGAACCGGCTTTGAAGTGGGCCCACATGCGGGTGCGGGCGCGGATGGCGGCTTGGGACACGGCGGAAACGGTGAAGCTCCGGGCCAGCACGGCGGCATCGGGATACACGTTGGGGTCGTCGCGCACGGCGGGATCGACCATGGGACGACTGGCCGGAATGGCGTTGGGATAGTGCACCGTGTTGGTGATGCCGGCCATCACGTCGGGTTGCAGCAGGAAATCGATGAACTTGAATGCCAGGTCCGGATGCGGCGCATCCTTCGGCACCGCTAGCATGTCGAACCACAGCTGGGTGAACTCGCGCGGCGCGACATACTTCACCGCGTCCCGCTTCGCCTCGGCGGCGCGGACGCTCGCCTGGATGACATCGCCCGAGTAGTCCATCACCAGGCAGGTGTCCCCGGCCGCCAGCGCATCGACGGCGCCGCCGCTGGCGAAGGTGCGGATGTAGGGGCGGATCGCCATCAGCGTGCGCTCGACATCGGCCAAGTCCTTGGCGTCGGTGCTGGCCGGGTCGTGGCGAAGGTATTTCAGCACGGACGGGATGACGTCGGTGGCGCTGTCCATCATCGTGATCCCGCACGGGGCGATGCGCTTGGCGTTCTCCGGCTTGAGCAGCAGGTCCCACGAGTCGAGCGGCGCGTTCGGCGAAAGCGCCTGGATTTTGGCAGGAATTTCGCCCAGCCCGATCGTGCCCCACAGGTAGATCGCGCCGAACTTGTTGCCGGGGTCGGAGGTTGCGACCCGCTGCATCAGCGCGAGGTCGAGATCGCCCAGATGCGACACCTTCGCCCGGTCGAGCGGCAGCAGGACGCCGGCTTTGAGCAAGCGGGAGAAGGCGGGCTCGGCGGTCGGCACGATGATGTCGTAGCCGGAATGCCCGGCCAGCATCTTGCCTTCCAGCGTCTCCAGGCTGTCATACACGTCGTAGTGGACCGTGACGCCGCTCTCCTTCTGGAAGCGTTCCAGCGCGTGCGGGTCGATGTAGTCGGTCCAGTTGTACACGTTGAGCACCTGTTCCTGCGCCCAAGCGGCAGGCGTGAGGAGCAAGAGGGTCAACAGGGCAAGCAATGGCTTCATCGTCGTGCGTTCCGGTTGCGGTCCCTCAATATCACGACGCGCCACGAAGGAAAGCCGCCGCCAGTTGCACGCGAACGGCCGCCGGGTCTGCTCCGCCCGCGCGCAGGGTGGCCAGGGTTGCCGCCCCGTCCCGTTTGGCCAGGCGCCGCCCGGTCGCGTCCGTCAGCATCGCATAGTGGGCGTAGGCTGGCTCCGGCCATCCCATCAGCGACTGCAACAGGCGATGGATCGCCGTCGCATCCCGCAAATCCTCGCCGCGGGTGATGAGCGTGACGCCCTGGGCCGCGTCGTCGTGGGTGACGCATAAATGGTAGCTGGCCGGAGCGTCGCGTCGGGCGAGCACTACGTCGCCGAAACGCCGGGGATCGCAGGGCGTCCGCAGCCCGGACTCGACGAAGCTGAGCGGCCCGGTGACGGCTAACGCCCGCGCGATGTCGAGACGTAGCGCGTGCGGGTCGCCACCGGCCAGGCGCCGCGCCCGGTCCTGGGCAGACAGGCGGCGGCACGTGCCGGGATAGACCACGCCCTCCGGGCCGTGCGGCGCATTGGCGGCCCGTGCGATGTCGGAGCGGGTGCAGAAGCAGGGGTACAACAGGCCGCACCGGGCGAGCGCGTCCAGCACGGCGCGGTATTCCGGCAAGTGCTCGGACTGCAGGCGCACCGGACCGTCCCACGACAGGCCGAGCCAGGCGAGGTCGCCGAGGATGGCGGCGGCATGCTCCGGGCGGCAGCGGGCCGGGTCGATGTCCTCCAGCCGCAACAGGAAACGGCCGTCATCGGCCCGCGCGCGCTGGTGGGCGAACAGCGCGGCGGCGGCGTGGCCAAGGTGCAGGCGGCCGGTCGGGCTGGGGGCGAAACGGGTGACGGTGGACATGGGTGCGGACCCAGGATAGGCCGTCGGCGCTGAAATGGGAGGGTGTCGTGCCAGAACTACAGTCGGTGAACTGGGGTCCTGCGGCCAAGCCGGCGCAGGGTCTTGTCGTGCTCTGCCACGGTGTGGGCGCGAACGGGCGCGACCTCATCGGCCTGGCGCCGCATTGGGGCGCCTCCCTGCCGCATCTGGCGTTCACCGCGCCCGACGCGCCGGAACCTTACGCGCAGGCGCCGGTGGGACGGCAGTGGTACGACCTGACCGACCGGACACCGGCCCGGATGGAAGCGGGGGCGGCCCGGGCGCGGCCGTGGCTGGATTCCTTCATCGACGCAGAGTTGGCGCGGCTCGGGCTGACGCCGAACGCCTACGCCCTCGTGGGGTTCAGCCAAGGCGCCATGATGGCGCTGTACGCCGGGCTGCGCCGTGCGGTGCCGCCACGCGCGATCCTGGCGTTCTCTGGCGCCCTGCTCGCCCCCGGCCGCTTGGCGGAACAGCGGACCAACGCTGCCCCGGTGCTGCTCGTGCACGGCGAGGCGGACGAGGTCGTGCCAGCCGCACTTTCGCGCAGCGCCGAACAGGCTTTGCGGGCCGAGGGCATTCCTGTCGAGTCGCTGTTCCGGCCTGGCCTGGGCCATGGCATCGACGATGCCGGGCTGGCGGCAGGTGCCGCTTTCCTGCAACATGCCTTCGAAATCATGACCGAACCATGAAACGCCGAGGCTTGGCTTGCGGCATCCCCCGTTCGTCTGCGATAACCACATTTGGGTTTCGGCAGCGCACATCATCTGGTGGTCTCGCCTTCGATTGATCCCCAGTCCTGGTCTTCGGCGCCGCGCTGCCCTGCAAGGAGCACGTCTTGCCTGACGGCGGAATGCATTTCCCGGCCCTCGTGCTGAACGCGGATTTCCGACCCTTGTCCTATTTTCCGCTCTCGGTTTGGGCGTGGCAGGATGCGATCAAGGCCGTGTTCCTCGACCGGGTCTCGGTCCTGAACGAGTACGATACCGAAGTCCACTCGCCCAGCATGTCGATGCGGCTGCCCAGCGTCATCGCGCTGAAGGATTACATCCCCGCCGCGCGGCGCCCGGCGTTCACACGGTTCAACGTGTTCCTGCGCGACGCCTTCGCCTGCCAATACTGCAACGACCGGCTGCCGACGCCGGACCTCACCTTCGACCACGTCGTCCCGCGCAGCCGTGGTGGCCGGACTACCTGGGAGAACGTCGTCACCGCATGCGGCGGGTGCAACCTGCGCAAGGGCTCCCGCCTGCCGCGGGAGTGCCAGATGCACCCGCGCATGACGCCGCGCCAGCCCTCCACCTGGGAGTTGCAGGAGAACGGGCGCGCCTTCCCGCCCAACTACCTGCATGAGAGCTGGCGCGACTACCTGTATTGGGACAGCGAACTCGAGAGCTGAGCGGCTACACCCGCTCGCTGACTGCGATCGCGACCTTGCAGCCCATCTTGATCATGCGCGACAGCACGCCGTAGCCGACCGTCAGTTCGGCCTCGTTCGCCAGGCCGATGTCGCGGTGCTCCAACTCCTCCGCGCGAAACCCTTCGATGGTGGCTCGCAACTCCGGCTCATCCTCGTCCAACGCGTTGGCCTGGGCGGCGTAGTGCTCGTCGATCGCCTCCTCGACCGCAACCGTGCACGCCATCGCCGCGCGCTCGCCCATCGCCGCCGTCACCGCGCCGAGCGCGAATCCGGCGATGCGCCACAACGGCAGCAGCGCCGTCGGCCGCACCCAGCGGTCGGCGATCAGCCCGGCGAACGTGTCGAGATGGTGCTGCTCCTGCGCTTTCATGTGACGGATCATGTCGCCCTTCGGCCCCCGGCCGAGGATGGCGAGTTGGCCGTCGTAAATCTGCGCCGCGCCAAACTCGCCCGCATGATCCACGCGGATGATGCGCTCCAGGCGTTCGCGCGGGGTCAAGTCACCGGGCAGGAATGCTTTCGTCATGGAAGTCTCCGAAGCTTGGTCATTGAGATGGCGAGGAAGCCGGCGACCGCCAGGGCAAATAGCAGGTTCATCGCCGCCATCGACAACGGCACGCCGGGCAGCAGGAAGGTCGGCTCGTCGCATGGCTTGGCGGGACGCGCGGGCATGCGGGCCAGCCGCTCGGCGATGCTGCCGCCGCCGAAGGTGGGCGCGGCGCATTCGGGCAGCGGACTCGGCCACCAGCCCTGTTCCACGCCGACATGGACGAACGCCACCGCAGCGCCGGCCAGCAGGCACGCTGCCATCGCCCACAGCAGCCATCGCGCCGTCGGCCGCGGGGCGACGCACGCGACCGCCCCCAGCGCGACGGCGATGCGATACGGCCAGCGCTCCACGAGGCACAGGGCGCATGGCACCAAATGGCCGAAACGTTCGATCCCCAACGCCAGAAGCAGCGCGGAGATTGCCAGCAGCGCGGCCCCGGCAGCGAGCGCTCGTTCATCTTTCAGCATGGCCGCGATATGGCCCGGATTGCCGCTTGGAGCAACGCGGCGACCGCCGTAGCCTGCCGTCACACAACGGGAAACAGCCAATGCGAGTCTGGGGCCGCGCTAATTCCAGCAACGTGATGAAGGTAGTTTGGCTGCTGGAGGAGTTGGGCCTGCCCTACGAGCGCATCGACGTCGGCGGGCCGTTCGGCCGCACCGGCGACCCGGATTACCGCGCCATGAATCCGAACGGCACCGTTCCGACGCTGCAGGACGACGACTTCACCCTGTGGGAGAGCAACGTCATCCTGCGCTACCTATGCGCGTCCAAGGCGCCGGACTCACCGTTTTGGCCCACGGATCTGCGGCAGCGCGCGAACGTGGACCGTTGGATGGATTGGCAGCAGACCACGCTCAACCGACCGCAGAGCGTGGTGTTCCAGGGCCTGGTGCGGACGGCGCCGGAGCAGCGCAACACCGGCGCGATCGAGGCAGCGCTGGCCGAAGCCGGACGCGGCTGGTCGCTGCTGGACGCGCAACTGGCGCATCGTCCCTACGCCGTCGGGCTGAGCCTGACGCTGGCCGACATGGCCTTGGGCGTGCACGCCCACCGCTGGTTCAGCTTTACGGTGCACCGGCCGGAAACGCCGCATTTGAAAGCTTGGTACGAGCGGCTGCTGTCCCGCCCGGCCTACCGGACGCATTGCGCCGCGCCGATGACCTAGCGCGGCTCGCCGGCGAACGGCGCCCAATCCTCCGCCTGCGCGCAGCGTCGCAGCCAGTCCCGCACCTCGGCCGCGCCGCCGAAAACGTCCGGCACGAACAGCCCGGCCCCGCCTAACAGCCGGGCGGCCCGCATCCCATCCTCGTCCGTCACGTCGTCGCCGATGAACACGGGGCTGCGGCCGGAGAATGGGGCCCGGGTCATCAACGCTTGCACGGCCGACCCCTTGTCCGCCCCATGTGGCCGAATCTCCCAGGCCATGTGGGCTGGGATCAATTGCAACGCCGGATAGGGGGCAAGCATCTTGTCAAGTGCCGCCCGCAGCGGCAGGCCCCGCTCCGGCGCAAGGCGGTAGTGCAGCACGAACCCGCGCGCTTTGTGTTCGAGAATGACGCCGGGATGTGGGTCCGCCAGCGCCGCCGCCTCGGCCCGAAGCGCGTCCGGCAAGCCTGGCAACGGGGCACGCTCCAACGCGGCGCCGGGAGCTGGGCGGGTCGCGCCGCCGTGCTCGCCCGACACCGCCGTCAGCACGCCCGGAAGCAGCGCATCGATCTGCGCCACCGGCCGGCCGGTCACGACCGCGACCGCGCCGGCCAGTTGGTCCCGCAAACGCTCCAGCGTGTCGGCCAGCCCCGGCGCCACCACGACGGAGTCGGGGGTGGGCGCGATGTCCAGCAGCGTGCCGTCCATGTCCAACAGCAGGGCGGCCTGGGCGAAGGGAGGCAGCGCGTCCATCAGCGGCAGGCGACCACGTGCACGTCGTAGATCGGGTTCTCCAGCATCGCCACCGCCGGCTCTCCGGAGAACATCCAGCCGTGAAACCCGGTCGCGCCCGGACGATTATCCTGGATATCGAGGAACGCCGCCGAGTCCTGCGGAACGTTCGGCGGCCGAATGGCGCAGTTGCGAAGCGCGATCATCAGCGAACCGTTCTCCGCCTGCTGTCCCACGCGAAGGGTCATCGCGGTGGCGTGGGCGTTCAACTTGTCGAGCACCTGGAGATCGGCGGTCTGCCGCGGCAGCCACGGTTCGGGATTGAACGGTTGCGTGTCCTTACCCGTTTGCGCGAGGGCGGGGCCGGTTTGCGCGAGGGCAGGTGCGACGATCAACGTCATCAATACCAACGACGGGGCGTATCTCATCGACGAACCGGACTCCGCAATTGCTCCACCATGCCCGCCAGCAAGGCGCGCATTGCCGCCTCGTCCACGCCCATCAGCACGGCGTCTTCGAAGGTGTCTTGCATGACCTGCGCCAATTCCGCCTGGTTTTCGGCCAGCATCTTCAGCTTTTCGCGACAGGCGACCGAAGTCCCATCTGACTGCAGCCACACCGTTTCAGTCACGGCGTGTCATGCTTCTTATCGCGCTCGAGTTGCTTCTGCGAAGCATCGGCGAGATTGCCCACGTTGAAGATGAACTTGCCCAGCAGGTCTTCCAGGTTTGCCGCCGACTGGGTGATGGTCAAGGTCTGCCCGTCGCTCAGCGTCTTCTCTTCGCCGCCGGGCGAGAGGGAGAGGAAGTTGCCGCCGAGCAGCCCGCCTGTGGCGATGGACGCGCTGGTGTCGGCCGAGAGCTTGATCCCGTTCTGCACCGTGAACGTGGCTACCGCCTGGTATGTCTTCTCATCGATCGCTAACCCGGTCACGCTGCCGACCTTGAGCCCGGCGATTCGCACGTCGGCGCCCGTGGAAATGCCGCCGATGTTGTCGAATGCCGCATGCAGCGTATAGCCGCCGGTGGTGGCGCGGCCGGTGTTGGCGATGGCGTAAAACAGGAATGCGGCAGCGACGAGCAGCACGGCCGCCCCGGTCGCGACCTCGGCAAAACTACGGCGGGCCATCGTCAGCTTCCAGGCGTCCAGGACTCGTAGTCGCCCGTCGCCGGCGCGCGATGCCCGCCTTTGTAGTCGTGACCGGGGGGCCGATAGCCCAGTGCGGTGCCGGTCAGGTTCGGCTCGTGCGGCTTCTGCCAGGCCTTGCGCACGGTATCCGGCAACGGCGCATCGGTCGTGTAGTGCAGCCAACTGTGCCACTCGGGCGGGATCGAGCTCGCCTCGGCCTCGCCGGGATACATCACCCAGCGCCGAAGCCGATGGCCGGGCCGGGCGCGGCGCTCCTCGAAATACCGGTTGCCCGTCGGGTCGTGGCCGACGATGCGGCCTCGGAAAAAGGTGAACAGGCGTGTGCCGATGGTCATGGGCGCATGTATAGGCATGGGCAGCCGCGCGGTCCATCCACAGGATTTTGTGGTCTATCGCCCGCGAGACGCAAAATGCGGCTTCCCGAGTCCCCCTTTGCCGCTCTAGGCTTCCGCCATGAAAACCGATCGCATCTGGCATGGCGTCCGTCTGCGGCAGATTGAGGCAAGCGCCGACACGCCGCCCCGCGCCATCCGGCTTCCCGCCGCGTGGGACGACGCGGCGGCGGGCGCAATCGCCGAACTGGCGCCTGGTGACGGCCCGGCCTCGCTGCCGGGCCTGGTCCATGCCTGGTTGCGCCCGTTGTTGGCTCATGCGGAGGAAAAGGCCGAACTTGGCCTGCGCCTTCAGGACCTGCTGTTGCGCCGCCGCGGCGCCCCATCGGCCAGCGTGTGGCGGCGGGAGGACGACGACTCGCCGGGTTTCGTGCTGAACCTGCCGGCGTTCCACGACTCCGGCATCGGCTTCGACGTGGACGCGTTCGCCGCCGCCGTCGATACCGCGGCGGCCACCTTGCGGCTCGCGGCGCCCGGTGCGTCGCGCTACGCCATCGCGATGGCCGACCTGGCCGGCCTGCTCGCAGCCCTCGGCCTCGACTACGCCCAGACAGCCGCGCGCGATGTCGCCGCCTGCCTCGCTTCGGTGCTGCGCGGCCGGGCGGATGCGGCCCTGGCCGGGGCGCAATTCAACCTGCTGGCGACCACCCCCGACTGGCCCGCGCCGCCGATATGCGTGGTGCCGGGGCTGACGGCCTCGGCCCAGCACGCCCGCGCCGCCGCCATGCTCGCCGCCGCCACCGTGCCGTCCACCGCCATCCTGCTGCCCGGCCCGGTCGACGCGCTGCTCGGCGTGGAGACCGGCGGCATCGCGCCCGCCTTCGCACCGGTCGGCCCCGGTGGACTGACCCGCGCCGCCCGCGCCTGGCTTGCCGCACGTAGCATCCCCGTCGAATCGGCCCTGGCCGCGTCCTTGGCGCGCGAGCCGGTGTTTCCCGCCGCCACCGCCGCCGACCACGCCGCGATGCACCGGGCCGTCGCCCCGTTCCTGCACGCCATGCCACCCTGCCCCGCCGACCGCCCGGTGCCCGGCGTGGCGCATCGCAACGAGCTGCCGGACCGCCGCCGCGGCTATACCCAGAAGGCCGCGGTCGGCGGCCACCGCGTGTTCCTGCGCACCGGCGAATACGAGGATGGCCGCCTCGGCGAGATCGGCATCGCCCTGCCGCGCGAAAGCCTGACCGTTCGCGGGCTGGCCGACTGCTTCGCCTCTGCCGTCAGCCTCGGGCTGCAGCACGGCGTGCCGCTGGACGCCTTCGTCGAGGCGTTCACCTTCACCCGCTTCGGCCCGGCCGGCGCCGTCGAGGGCGACCCGGCGGTGGGCGCTGCCGAGTCGATCCCCGACTACGTGTTCCGTAGCCTCGCCGCGGCCTATCTCGGCCGGTCCGTGGAGCCGGAGGTAGAAGCCCGCGCCACCGGAACGCACGACGACGCGCCGTTGTTGCCGCTCGACTTGCCACGCAGCCGCCGGGCCGCATTGCGGTTGGTGAAGGGATGACGGGACGGATCGACACGCACCTGGACGAACTCGGCATTATACTGCCGACCCCCATGGCGCCGATGGCGAACTATGTCCCGACGGTGACCGTGGGCAAGCTGGTCGTGGTGTCCGGCCAGGTGCCCGCGGTTGACGGCGTCATCGCCATCACCGGCAAGGTCGGTTCCGAGATTTCGGTCGAGGCAGGCCAGGCTGCGGCGCGGCAATGCCTGGTGAACGTCTTGGCCCACCTGAAGGCGGCCTGCGGTGGCGACCTCGACCGCGTGGCGCGCGTCGTGCGCCTGGGCGGGTTCGTCGCCTGCGCGCCCGACTTCACCCAGCACGCGGTGGTGATGAATGGCGCGTCCGACCTGGCGGTCGCGGTGTTCGGCGAGGCGGGCCGGCACGCGCGAAGCACGATCGGGGTGCCGAGCCTGCCGGGGAATGCGGCGGTCGAGGTCGAGGGAATGTTCGAGATCGAATGAGGCAATGTGTTAGGCCTGCCGCCTAAAACCTCAAGGCGTCGGACGCGCCCGAAGCCGTGGCCCAGCTGCTCGCGACCTTCGCGGAGTTCTACCGCCAGGAGGTCGGGGCGGAGGAGGACATCCACCGCGCGCTGCCCTTCTTCGGCACCGCCCTTGGCATCGTGGTTGGCGCGTTGGCCTATGTGGCGGGGCGCCTGCCGAAATGGCCGGATTCGATGGCCGAGCGTGGGGCGGTCGCTTCGATCGCCGCCGGCGTGTTGATCGGGCTAGCCACAATACGGTTCAGTTAGCGCCGTCAGGTTCCCGGCAATGGTGGGCAAACCGCTTGAAAAGGACCGTCCGACAGTTTAGAAGCGGCCTAACTGAACAGTATTGGGGCTAGCCATCTTCGAAGCGGGGTGCGTGCTCGTCTGGCTGTCCCGCGCCATCGCCCGCCGGGACTACCAGCGCATTGGCCCAGAAACAGCCTTGCGGACGAGGTTCGCCGAATTGCAGGCCTACTATGACACGCAGGGCATCGTGGGCCAGCAGCAGGACCGCGAGTTGGTCAAGGACATGCGGCAGGTGCTGCTCGACAGCTACACCGCGGTCACGCCGGTCAACCGGAGCATCAACCAGCGGCGCTACCGGTTCCGCGCGCTGGCCTCCTCGCACCTTGTCAGAAGTTTGATTTGGGCACTCGGTGCGACCAGTGTCATATTCATTGCCGACAAGCTTGGCTATCTCCCTAAGGTGATCGCATGAACAAGATTAAGCTTGAGAAGCCTTCGATACCATCCCCGCCGGGCACGCTCATTGAGCGCCGATCGCAAAATAGACCTCCGCCCAGTGCCGTTCCGAAACAGAAGCCAAGCGGCGCTGTCACCTACACTCTCTCCAACGGGGCCGACGTTTGGCCACGTAGCAGCCATCGGACCGTTAAAGCCGGCTAGAATGCCCGGCTGAGCATCCCGGGTGGCATTTCGCGGTTGCCAGTAGCCAAAGCCGAGATGGCGGGACTTCCAGCCTTCCTCTCAGCCATAACCCAACGATGGGCGATGCTCGCCAACGTCCGCAGCACCGTTTTCCGGACATTTGATCCTTCCCGGCACGATCCGACGTTCAACCCCCGCCCTAGCTTACTTGCCTCCTCCCGCTATATCCGTCCCATGCCAGACGGCTCCGCCCTTCTCACCCTCACGCTGCATCCCCGCATCGCCGATATTCCCGCAAGCGACTGGAATGCCTGCGCCGGTGACGACAATCCCTTCGTCAGCCATGCCTTCCTCTCCGCCGTCGAGGATAGCGGATCAGCCGGTGCACGGACCGGATGGCTGCCGCAGCACGCCGCCCTTCGCGATGGCGCCGGACAATTGGTCGCCGCCGCGCCGATGTACGCGAAATCGCATAGCTACGGCGAGTACGTGTTCGACCACGGCTGGGCCAACGCCTATGAGCAGGCCGGCGGGTCATATTACCCCAAGCTGCAGGTCGCCATTCCGTTCAGCCCGGTGCCGGGCTCGCGCCTGCTCTGCCGTCCCCATTCCGGCGTCGCGCCCGAGGCGCTCGGCGCAGCGCTTGCCCAGGCCTGTGGCGAACTCAAGCTGTCTTCCGTCCACGCGACCTTCTGCACCGAAGCCGAATGGGAGGCGCTGGGCCAAGCCGGCTGGCTACAGCGCATCGGCCAGCAATTCCACTGGGAAAACGCCGGGTACGACACGTTCGACGACTTCCTCGGCGCGCTTAACTCCCGCAAGCGCAAGGTGCTGCGGCGCGAGCGGCGCGACGCCAACGCTGCCGGGCTGACCTTCCGTGCCCTCACCGGGTCCGAGATCATGCCTCAGCACTGGGACGCGTTCTACCGCTTCTACCAATCCACCGTGGATCGCAAATGGGGCAGCGCCTACCTGACCCGGCGCTTTTTCCCGATGCTCTCCGAGCGCCTCGGCGACCGCGTCGTGCTCATGATGGCGTTCGACGGCGCAACCCCCGTCGCCGGCGCGCTGAACCTGGTCGGGCGCGACGCGCTGTATGGCCGCAACTGGGGCGGCCGGGGCGCCTGGCCGTTCCTGCATTTCGAGCTGTGCTACTATCGCGCCATCGACTACGCGATCGAGCACGGCCTCGCCCGCGTCGAAGCGGGGGCGCAGGGCGAACACAAGATACAGCGCGGCTACCTGCCCCGCCCGACCTACTCCGCGCATTGGATCGCCCATCCAGGCCTGCGCCGGGCCATTGGCGACTATCTCGACCGCGAACGTCCGGCGATGCTGGCGCAGATGGAAGACCTCGCCACCCTCTCACCGTTCCGGAACGACGGCGCGGCTGAGTGATCGTTGCCTACGTGCAGTTGGCAGCGGCCATGATCCTGGTCGGAGCCAACGTGCCGATCGGCAAATTGCTGGCCGCCGAATTGCCGGTGCCGGTCATCCTGTTCCTGCGCTGCTTGCTCGCCTGCCTGGTGCTGACGCTGTTGGGACGGCTCACGCGACCGACCCGCGCCGCTGGATTGAACCTCGCCCTCCAGGCGCTGCTCGGAACCGTGTTGTATAATGTGGCGCTGCTTGCTGGCCTCCGCCGCACGGGCGCGCTCGAGGCCGGGTTGATTCTGGCCACCCTGCCCGCCCTTGTCGCAATCGGCGCCGCCCTGTTCCTTCGCGAGCGGCTGACCTTGCGATCCTGGCTGGCGGCGTTGCTGGCGGCCGGTGGCATGGCGACCCTGGCCAGCGCACAGCCAACCACCTCCGGCACGCTCGCCGGCGACGCGCTGGTATTCGTCGCAGTTTGCGGCGAAGCGGCATATATGCTGCTCGCCAAACGCAACAGCGGACGTCTTGGTATCACTGCGTCAACATTTTGGATGCAGGTTGCCAGCGTGGCGCTCCTGCTGCCCTTCGCCCTTCCCGTGATTCCACACACCGTCCTCACCTGGCGCCTGACCGGGCTGCTCGCCTTCCACGGCCTGACCGCGAGCGTATTGGCGGTGCTGCTGTGGTACGGCGGACTCAGGCGCGTTCCGGCGGCAACCGCGGGGGTGTTCGCAGGCCTGCTGCCCCTGACGGCGGGCGTCCTGGCCATCGGACTGCTCGGAGAGACACCGGATGCGCCGCAGGAAATTGGGGCCGTGCTTCTGCTCGGCTCCATAGTGGCAGCCACGGTCAAGCAAGGGCGTCGCCCTTGACCCACTGGGGCCGGCGGCCCCAGACCCCTTAAATTTGGTGGCTCTTGTTGGCTTCCGGGGTGGTGACGAGACCGTCACGCAACCAGGCCGGCGATGAGCGCACCGAGCAGGGCTTTGCCGCGTCGGCGCGCGTTGTGCACGAACTGGAAGAAGCCGAGGTAGAGC
>JAABUJ010000658.1_pt1 | contig 63432 bp, 60 predicted proteins | sample 5559131 | NCBI WGS metagenome assembly JAABUJ01 (sample SAMN10711875, study PRJNA513366) | rock metagenome | isolation source: Antarctica rocks | place: Antarctica: Victoria Land, Mt New Zealand nord | collected 2016-01-07 | reverse complement strand
GTGAGCACTATGCGTCCGCGTATATTGTTCACGCCTCAGTCATTCCATTGCTTACACACCGTCGGAAAATCGGCGAGGAAACGGACGATCTTCAGGGATCGTTTGAGCGAACGCCTGACTTTCCCGACAATGAATAAGCCCTGGGTGTATGGGGACAAGGGGTACAATAGTGCAGACGACGAGGCGACGCTGGTAGGGGAGACCGGGGTGCGGCTGGTGCCGATCCGCAAGGCGAACATGGCACCGAACCCGATTGATGAGCGGGTAGGACTACGGACACACCGGAAGAAGATCGAAGGGGTGTACAGCCAACTGGAAGCGTGGGGAGTGCAGCGGTTACATGCGCGCACGAACACAGGGTTCATGCTCAAGATCTGGGCGTCGCTCTTCGCTCTCCTCTGCATGAACGCCTGCTAGCAATCACGGTACACCGTATGTTCCAGCCGCACAGTGTAAATGGCTCGATAGACATTGCGGTCAAACCGTTCCGCTACTTCGAGAACACCCGCACCACCAAAGCCTTGCAGCACTTTGGCATCCGGGTCCATACCGCCTTCTTGCGCGGTGCAAAGGGCGAAACCCATGCGACTTTGCACTTCCAGCGGGAAATTCCTCGGATCGTCAAGTGACGTGCTGATCCATCTCAACGCGCGGTCATCTGTTCCCAGGTATGTATGATACCGAATCTGACATCAAAGTCAATTAGAATCTCGCCTTGCTTTCTATGCCATGCGAACTGCCGCTGCGCTCTCCAAGCCAAGTTCTTCGGTCGCGGTCTCGCGCATCTTGTACTTCTGGATTTTGCCGGTGACGGTCATCGGGAAGGCGTCAGTGAACTTCCAGTAGCGCGGCACTTTGTAGTGGGCGATGCGCGCGCGGCAATAGTCGCGCAGTTCGTCCTCCGTCGCGTCGTGGCCCGCTTTGAGGATCACCCAAGCCATCACTGCCTCGCCATACTTCTCGTCCGGCACGCCAATTACCTGCACGTCCTGAATCTTCGGATGGGGGTAGAGGAATTCCTCGATCTCGCGCGGGTAGATATTCTCGCCGCCCCGGATAATCATGTCTTTCGAGCGACCAACAATGTTCACGTATCCCTCATCGTCCATCGTCGCGAGGTCGCCGGTATGCATCCAGCGTCCCGCATCCACGGCGTGCGCGGTCGCTTCGGGATTGTTCCAGTAGCCGAGCATGACGATGTACCCACGCGAGAGCAATTCGCCCGTCGTGCCGCGCGGGACGACCGCGCCCGTTAGGGGATCAATGATTTTGCACTCGACGTGCGGATGGACACGCCCAACGGTGCTCACGCGCTTCTCGATCGGGTCATCGTTCGTACTCTGGAAGGAGACGGGGGCGGTCTCGGTCATGCCGTAGCAGATCGTCACGTCCGTCATGTGCATGCGTGCGTTGACTTGCTTCATCACCTCGACGGGGCAAGGCGAACCGGCCATGATGCCCGTCCGTAACGACGAAAGATCGAACGAATCGAATTCCGGGTGCGCCAGTTCGGCGATGAACATCGTCGGCACGCCATGGAGCGCGGTGCAGCGCTCCTTCTCGACGGCCTCCAATGTGCTTTTCGGATCGAAGCCGGGAGCGGGAATGACCATCGTCGCGCCGTGCGTGACGCAGGCGAGGTTCGCGAGCACCATGCCGAAGCAATGATAGAAGGGGACGGGGATGCAGAGCCGGTCCTGGGGCGAGAAGCGCATGTATTCGCCAATAAAGAAACCGTTATTGAGAATCGAGTGGTGCGAGAGCGTGACGCCCTTCGGGAAGCCCGTCGTGCCGGAGGTGTACTGGATGTTGATCGGATCGTCGAACTGCTGCTCGCTCTGTACCCGTGCCAATTCTTCGGGCGAGACGGTTTCCGCCGTCTCCAGGACATCGTCCCAGCGGTAGGCGCCGGGCGTCTCGCACCCGAAGGCAATCACTGTGCGGAGGTCGGGCACGCGTGCGGCATGGAGGGTGCCCGGTTCGGCGGTGTCGAGCTCCGGGCAGGTTTCGTGCAGGAGCGCGGCGTAATCGGAAGACTTGAATGGTGGACCGATGATCAGCGCGGAGCACCCCGATTGGTTGAGGGCGTATTCCAATTCGTAGACGCGATACGCCGGGTTGATATTGACGAGGATCGCCCCGATCTTCGGCGTCGCGAACTGGGCGACGATCCATTCGGCGTGGTTGGTCGCCCAGATACCGATCCGGTCACCCTTGCCGACACCGAGCGCCATCAGGCCGCGCGCGAAGCGGTCGCAGAGCGCCTGGAACTCGCGATAGGTGTAGCGCACGCCCTGATGGCAGGAAACGAGCGCCTCGTTCTCCGGAATCTGCGCGGCGACGCGGTTGAAGAGATCGCCGATGGGCGAGCCAATCAGCGGCACGTCGCTCGCGCCATGTACGTAGGAGAGTCGCTCATCGTACCGCACAAGGCTCATCGTATCCTCGCTTTCGGGGTTCGCCGTTGATCCATGTGCCGTGTTCCATCGGCCAACGATGACAGGAAGAGGGCCAGTGTAGGGCAGGTGCCACCGTTGTCAATGTCACGCCGTAGTATTCACGCCAAACCTCTCCATCTACTGCGAGATATCAGCAATGATTTTCCCACGGACGAGATGCTTCTGGATTTTACCGAGGGCGTTGCGGGGTAGGGTGTCCACGAAATGGACGGTACGCGGCTTCTTGAAGCCCGCGAGTTGATCGCGGCAGAAGGCGATCAGCGTTTCGGCGGTGAGCGCGGGATCGCTGCGGATGACGACCGCCGCCACCTGCTCGCCGAACTCCGCGTCCGGCAGGCCGACGACCGCCACCTCCACGACGCCGGGGCATTGCGCCAGTACTTCCTCGACCTCGCGCGGGTAGACATTGTAGCCACCGCTGATGATTAACTCCTTTGCGCGCCCGCTGATCGTGTAGTAACCGTCCGCGCTCCGATGACCGAGATCGCCGGTGCGAAACCAGCCGTCCGCATCGAAGGCTTCGGCGGTGGCGTCCGGCTGCTGCCAGTAGCCCGCGAAGACGTGCGGCCCGCGCACCTCGATTTCGCCCGTCTCGCCATCGGGCAGCGGCGCGTGCGTGGGGACCGCCACGACGCGCGCCTCCTGCCGGGGGAACGGCATGCCGACCGTTCCCGGTCGCCGCTCGCCGTCGTAGGGGTTCGTGGTGTTCATGATCGTCTCGGTCATGCCGTACCGTTCGAGAATTATCTGCCCGGTCAGCGCTTGCCATTCCGCGAAGGTCTGCGGGCTGAGCGGCGCGCTGCCGGAGACGAAGAGCCGGAGCGGGCGCGGTCGCATCTCCAGGTGCGCAGTTGCCTCGGCGAGTAGGCGGATGTACATCGTCGGCACGCCGAAGAACAGCGTCAGCGGCTCCGTGCAGAGCGCGCGGTAGATCGCGGCGGCATCGAAGCGGCGGTGAAGCGTCATCGTCGCGCCCGCCGTCAGCGTGCCATGCGCGCCGACCATCAGGCCGTGCGCGTGGAAGAGCGGCAGCGCGAGCAGGAGATGATCGTTCGCCGTCCATTGCCACGCCTCGCGCAGCGACGTGATATTGGCGATCAGGTTGCGATGGAGGAGCATCGCCCCCTTCGAGCGGCCCGTCGTGCCGGAGGTATAGGCAATCACCGCGAGATCGTCGGCGAACGGTAGATTCGGCGTATAGTCGTATCCGCTTGCCAGAAACGCGTCGAGTTTCGCGTCAACATCAACGACCGCTTCGAGATCGGGCAGGTCGGCGCGCACGCGGTCGAGTTCGGCCAACCGCTCGCGGTCAGTGATGCAAAGCCGCACGCCTGCATCGCTGAGGATGTGGCGCAGTTCCACCTGCCGGTACTGCGTGTTGACGAGTACGACCGCACCGCCCGCCAGCCAGACGCCGAGGTACGCCGCGAGGAAATCCGGGCAGTTCTCCAGGAAAAGCGCGACCCGATCCCCCGGCTCGATACCCCACGCACTCAGTGCGCCCGCGAACGCCTCCGCCCGCTTTTGCAGCCACGCATACGTGTGAGTCTTTCCCTCGAAGTGAATGCAGGGCTTCTCCGGCATTTGCTTCGCATTGCGCAGGAATACCTCGACAATAGATCTGCTCTCAGTGTTCATCGTCCGCCCATCCGTCGCAGCGCATCCTCTGCAATGGCTTCTTCTGCCATTCGCCGCATCTCTTCCGCGCTCGGTAGGATCATACCGGGTGGTGGCTTGAGTGCCCCTGCCGACCGCTCAACGACGCTCACCGGACCGGCGAGGGAGAGAAGACCGTCTCGAATGCACAAGTCAACAGCGTCACCGGGCTTCAAACCGAGGCATTCCAGCATCTCCCTCGGAATCTCGAATTTCCTATCCTCGGTGATCGTCGTGAATCTGTTTTGCATACGTACCTCCCTGAATGTGATTCGACAGGCGTATTGTAACTCCTCTCGCAACACTGGCCCGGCAATTTGGCTGCCGATTATCATGTCTCCGGCAGTTTGCTACTATTGCCGCGAATCAAGGCAATGAATGCCGATGCAATGATAACGTTTGATGGAGAAAGGTGAACAAAAAGTATGAAAGTCTTGTTCGTCGTCCTCGATACGCTGCGGCGTGATTTTCTGGAGCCATACGGGACGGAGTGGGTGCGCACGCCGAATATCGCGCGGCTGGCGGAGCGGTCGGTAGTCTGCGACAACCATTGGGTCGGGTCGCTGCCGTGTATGCCGGCGCGGCGGGAGTTTATGACCGGGCGGCATAACTTCCTCGAACGCGGCTGGGGGCCATTAGAGCCGTTCGACGACGTGCTGCCGACCCAACTGCGCAAGGCGACGCCACACGTCTTTTCGCACCTCATCACCGACCACTACCACTACTTCTATCTCGGCGGCGAGGGGCACAACAGTAGTTTCGACACTTGGCAGTTCGAGCGCGGGCAGGAGAATGACGCCTGGATCAGCCGCGTGGACGCGCCTGCCCTCCCCGCCAGCATGGGCCGGAATGCCAATCGGCAGAACATCCAGAACCGTTTTGCCCAGCGCGCGGAGCACGAGTTTTCCGGCCCACGCTGCATCGAGCACGCCGTCCAGTGGCTCGATGCGAACAAGGAGAGCGATAACTGGTTTCTGCAACTGGAACTCTTCGACCCGCACGAACCCTTCTACGTCGTCCCGAAGTACCTCGAAATGTACGGCGATACCTGGACCGGCCCGCTCTACGACTGGCCCGATTACGGCGTCTGCCGCGATAACCCCGAGGCGATCGCGCACATCCGTAACTGCTACGCCGCCTTGCTGACAATGACCGATCACTGGCTCGGCAGGCTGTGGGACACACTCGACGCACAGGACGCCTGGCGTGACACGATGGTCGTGCTGACGACGGATCACGGCTCGATGCTCGGCGAACACGAGTACTGGATGAAGAACGCGATGCCCGTCTACAACGAGATCGCGCATATCCCGTTGATCGTCCATCTGCCCGGTTCGCAACGTGCTGGGATGCGCGTCTCCGCTCTCACGCAGACGACGGACATTATGCCGACCGTGCTCGATTACTTCGGCGCACCTGTACCGCCGTACCTGCATGGCACGTCGCTCCGCCCCGCGCTCGAAGCGGAGCAAGCCATCCACGATTCGCTTATCTACGGCTACTTCGGCATGGCGCTTAACGTGACGGATGGTCGCTTTACGTACTTCCGGAATCCCGTTGCAGCGGAGACGACGATCTACGCCTATACCGCGATGCCGACGACCTTCCACGGCTTCATGTCGCGCGAGGAACTGGCGCAGGCGGAGATGGGCCGTTTCCTCGGCCATACGTATAATATCCCCATCTACAAGGTGCCGCAGATTGGCAAGTCCCCGCTCCGGCACGGCGCGACGGGCGCGTATGAGCCACGCCACGAATTATTCGACCTGATGACCGATCCCGCGCAGGAGCGTCCGCTCGACGATGCCGAACAGGAACGCCGCTTCTGCGACCTCCTGCGCGCCCACCTCGCCCGCGTCCACGCGCCGGAAGAGCATCGCGAACGGCTCGGACTGTAAGGGCAAAGTGGCATCGGCTTTCGCCGGTGCATCGGCAGATTTTCTGCCTGCCGAACCGTCATAAAGGAGCAACGACATGACCGAAGATTCACGTTGCGTCGTCCCAAATGACCTGTACGCCCTCCAATTTGTCGGCGACCCACAGCCCTCGCCGGGCGGGAGCCACGTCGTCTTCGTCGTCACGACAGCAGACGCGGCGGAGAACGACTATCGCTCGCGCATTTGGCTCGTCGCGACGGACGGCAATGCCGAGCCGACGCCCCTGACTGCCGAGGCGAAGAAGGATACCTCGCCTCGCTGGTCGCCGGACGGCACGCGCCTCGTCTTCGTCTCCAACCGTGCGGACGAGACGCCGCATCTCTGGCTCCTCGACGTGAGGGGCGGCGAGGCGCGGCAACTGACGCACGGCAAAGAACCGGCGAGTGATCCTGTCTGGTCGCCGGACGGCACGCGCATCGCCTACATCGCGCACATCGGCGGCGAACACGCCCCGGAACCGGATGCCGATGACACGATCAAGCGCGCCTGGGAGAACCGCGTCCGCACGATCACGCGGATAAAGTACAAGCACGACGATGACGGCTTCTGGGACGGCGGCTACGATCACCTCTTCGCGATTCCGGCAGAGAGTGGCGAGCGAACGCAACTGACCGCGGGCGAGTGGGACGACAGCCAGCCCGCATGGTCGCCGGATGGGTCACGCATCGCCTTCGTCTCGTATCGCGAGACAGATCGCGACCGCGTTGCCCGTTCCGACCTCTGGACCGTACCCGCCGGAGGGGGTGCAGCCCGCAAACTGACGGAGAGCGAGGGCGAAGCGAGTTCCCCCGCCTTCTCACCCGATGGACAGATCATCGCCTTCTTCGGCCACAATGAAGGGAACAAATGGTCCGCGACGACGCGCGTCTGGACGGTCGCCGCCGATGGCAGCGCGCCGCCCCGCTGCCTCACCACATCGCTGGATCGCAACGTCGGCAATGGCACGCTGCACGATCAAACGATCGCGGAGACGCCCCATCGGCCGCTCTGGTCTACGGACGGTAATTCGGTCCGTTTCCTCGTCACGGATAGCGGGAATAGCCATCTGTATACCGTTCCCACCGGTGGCGGCAATGCGCGTTGCCTGCTCGGCGACGAGCGCGTGATCCTCGGCGCACGACAAATGTCGGATGGGCGGATGGTGGTGCTGATGACGGACGCGACGACGCCCGCCGAACTCTTCGTGATCGGCGGCGCGCGGCAAAGGCAACGAACGGCCATCAATCGCGACTGGCTGGCAGCAAAGGGTGTCCGCGTGCCGGAGCGGTTTCGCGTGCGCGGCGACGACGATCACGAAATTGATTGCTGGCTCCTGACGCCGCCGGACTTCGCTGAAGGCGAACGCTATCCGCTCGTGCTGGAAATCCACGGCGGGACGCAAGCGCAGTACGGCAACGCTTTCTTCCACGAGATGCAGGTCTGGGCATCGGCGGGCTACCTCGTTCTTTTCACGAATCCGCATGGCAGTATCGGCTACGGCGAGCGATTCACCGAGGAGTTACGCCGCCAGTACGGCGAGAAAGATATGCCCGACCTGATGGCCGCGCTCGATGCCGTGATCGCGCGCGGCATCGTGGACGAAACGCGCATCGGCGTGACCGGTGGCTCGTATGGCGGCTTCATGGTCAACTGGCTGATCGGCCAGACCGACCGCTTCGCGGCGGGCATTACGCAGCGCTGCATTTCCAACTGGGTGAGCGATTACGGCACGAGCGACCTGAGCGTTCTCAGTGCGGTCGAGGAATTCGGCGGCCCGCCGTGGGAAGCGATGGAGACCTATCTGCGCCTCTCACCCCTCACCTACATCGGCAACATCAAGACGCCCTTGCACATCGAGCAGCAGGAGCACGATTACCGCTGCGCGATGGAGCAGGGCGAGCAGATGTTCATGGCCCTTAAAGCGCGTGACGTGCCCGTTGAGTTCGTCCGCTACCCGAACGAGAGCCACGGTATGTCGCGCAATGGCCAGCCCCACCACCGCGTCTCCCGCTTCACCCGCCACCTCGCCTGGTTCGCAAAACACCTGATGCATTGAACCACGAAGGCACGAAGAGCACGAAGAAAAGAGGAGAAGGAGAAGTATTTTCTTCTCGTTCCCTCCTTCGTGCTCTTCGTGCCTTCGTGGTTCAGAACTCGTTACTCTGTTAGCGCGCCTGGCCCGATGGTGGATCGGGACGTAGGGGGTGGGTCACACGAATCAGGTTTGCGTGGAACGCGCCGGTGTTATCACGATGGCCGAGGATGGTCACACGGTCGCCACGCTTTATGTCGGCGACTGTGATGTTCTTGCCGTTCATACGAATCGTCGTCTTCGGGTCAATCGTGACAATCGCCAGTTTCTTTGCGCGCGTGTAGACGACGAGCCGGTCCGGGGCGGCGCGCGTGACGACGCCAATCGTGCCGCTTTGCGCCCGCGAAATCGGCAAGGGCGGGCCGATCAGCCGTTGCGTCCCGGTGAACGGCGGTCGCGCGCCCGGCTGTGCCGTCCCGATGCGCGGTACGAACGGAATCGGCTCGCTCGGCGTCGCGCGTCGCGCGAGCGCCACGCCCGTCGGTATTCCGAGAAGGAGCACAATCATCGGCGCCGCGATGAGAAGCATCCGCAGCCATCGCTTCACTGAACCGCTCCCGTCGCCGTCTGCGGAGTAAATCCGGTCGGCGGCTGCGACGGCGCGCGGCGGCGCAGGAGCGCGATCGTCGTCACGAGCCAGGCCACGAGCGCCGCAACCAGAACGAGAAGATGCAGCCACGGCATGTGCTCCGTGAAGGCGTTCCAGAAAAGGCCGGGCGATTGCCGCGCGAGGTCGAAATCGCGCCACGCGAACGTCAGGTAATCGAGCGTGCCCGTGGCATGGAGCGCCTGGCCGAGCATCACCGCGCAGATCAGCACGAGCGAAAGGGTCACGCCATAGGAGACCCAGAGCGCGGTACGCACCCGCGCGCGCATCGCGACCGCAGCAGGCGCTGTCTTGACCGTCCGCGCGAGAATTCGTGGAATGAGGTTCGCGGGCGGCGTCGGCGACGTGAGCCGCGCGAAGAGGCGGTCGAGGTCGTCGGGCGGTGTGCCGTCCACTCCGTTTATTGTCGTTCGTTCGTCTGTCATGATTGCCCATCCTTTGCCCGCGTATTCTACTCTGTACACGCGGCACGGCGGCGGAAAGTTTCACATATCTCTTACACTTGCTCGCGCACCCACTCGCGCAGCGCGAGGCGCAGCATCGTCTTCGCCCGTTGGAAGAGCGTCTTCGCGCTGTTCTCCGGGATGCCGAGCGTTTCCGCGATCTCGCCGAACGTCAGATCCCCTTCGTAACGGAGAATGACGACTTCGCGGTACTTCGGCGGCAGTCCGGCAATCGCCTCCGCTAAGAGTCGCTGGAGGTCACGCCGCTCCGCGAGCGATTCGAGGGAGGGGCCGCTGTCCGCGATCATCGCGAGCGCATCCAGGTCGTCTTCATTCTCGCGTGGCAGGTCGGCAGGCAGCGTGCGCCGCTGGCGGATCAGGTCGAGGCAGCGGTTGCGGGCGACGCGATAGAACCACGGGCGGAGCGCGGTATCCGAGTGCAGGCGGGGCAAAGCGTTGTAGCATTGGATGAAGGTGTGCTGCACGACATCCGCCGCGTCGTCCGTGCTGCCGAGGATGCGGGTGGCGAAAGCGAAGAGCGGTTGCGTATAGCGGCGGACGAGCGTTTCGAAGGCGGCGGTGTCGCCCCCCTGCGCCAGCACAAGCAGCGCCTCGTCCGTTGCCGCACCCAATTCTGGCGCGCCGCTCCGTCGCCGTCGCCACCCGTCCAGCACCCGTACCTACTCCTCGCTGCACTGCGATTCCCGCACTCCCCCTCTACCATACACGACGGAGGCAAGCGCGGTGGTTCATCATGCCCGCGCGACGACGAGGGCATGGACGGATGCGACGCCTGACGCACGGAGCGCCCGCGCGCAAGCATCGAGCGTCGCGCCTGTCGTCGCTACGTCATCGAGGAGCAGGACGCGTTGCCCACGCACCACCGCCGGATCGGGGCAAGCAAAGGCATCGGCGACATTCGCGTGCCGCGCCTCGCGATCTTGCCCGACTTGTGGCGGCGTATTTCGCGTGCGTGCCAGCCACGTTGGCATCACCGGGAGGGCATCGCCCGCGAGATGCCGTGCGATCAGCAGTGATTGATTGAAGCCGCGCGCCCGGTATCGCTCTCGCGCGAGGGGCACCGGCACGATTGCGTCGGGAACCGGCAGTCGGGTCAGAGCCGTGCGTGCCGTCTCCGCGAGGACGGTCGCATAGCCGCGTTGCCCCTCATACTTGAGCGCGTGGATGCACTCGCGCACCGGCCCGGCGAACTCAGCGGCGGCGACCATGCCATCCAGTGTGCTCGGATAGGCGCGGCACTGCGGGCAGATGCCGGACCGGGTGGCGCGGCGTCCGCACGTCGGGCAGGTGGGCGGCTGAAGATAGGCAATTGCCGCCATGCATCCCGGACAGAGGAGATACCCGCGCGCCTCGCACCCCGCGCACCGGGGCGGAAAGACGAGATCGAGCGCCCATTCCCAGAGATTATGCATCGCTTCCGCCTTCATGTGCCTACTTCAGATGGAACTTCTGCACGCGGTTATTTCCCCAATCGGTCACATAGATGTCGCCGTGCGTGTCGATCTTGATTTCAATAGGAGTGACGAACTGGTCATCGCCGTTCCCCTTCCCACCCCATTGCATGAGGTAGGTGCCGTTCCCATCGAACTTTTCCACGCGGTTATTTTGGTTGTCTACGACGTAGACACTTCCGACTCTATCAAGGGTGATGCCGATTGGCACACTGATTGCTCCGTCTCCCGTCCCATGGTGGCCCCATTTCCCGAGGAATGCACCGCCGTGGTCGAATTTCTGGATGCGATTGTTGCCGTATTCCGTGATATAGATGCGTCCCTGACGATCGAAGGCGAGACACGTTGGGGCGTCAAACTCGCCATCGCCCGAGCCGGTGCGCCCCCACGCGCCGAGGAAATTCCCGCTCGCGTCGAAGCGCTGGGCGCGGTTATTGAATCGGTCAGCGACGTACACGACCCCGCTGTCGTCAACTGCGATGCCATCCGGGCCATCGAACTGGCCGTCCGCTGTGCCCTTGCTGCCCCACGCACTGAGGAAATTCCCGGTGCCATCGAAGCGCTGGATGCGATTCGATGCGTCCGCGACATAGATGCCCCCCTGACGATCAGTCGCGATGCTCGTATTCGACTTACTCGAGATGCTGAAGGCAAATTCGCCGTCACCACGACCCGGCTTGCCCCATTTCAGCAGGAAACGCCCGTCGCTGGTGAACTTGTAAACCTCGCCACTGCCGTTACTCGTCACGTAGAGGTTGTCCTGCCCGTCGAGAGCGAGGCTGCCGGGATTCAGCATTCCCGGTTGGCGGATAGTGAGGATGAATTCTACTGGACTCGGTGGCGTTGGAGTCGGTGGGGGAGGAGGGGTGCGAGGGGGCAGTGGCGTGGGAATGACAACGATGCGGGTCGGCGCGGGCGTGGAAGAGCCATTGGTCGCGGCGATGGGAGCGGTCGGTTCCTGCCCGCAGGCGGCGAGCAACGTCGCAGCGGCAGTTGCCGCGACGCCGATCAGGACGTGGCGGCGGGTCAGTCGGTGCAAGGCAACCGAATCGGGCATGACGGCATCTCCGAACGACGATTGTGCTGAGAATGTCGTACCTCTATTACATCATACCTGTCCAGTGGGGCGGAGCGGTTTCGCGTCCTCTGCTACAATGCGCCTCTGCCCGGTCGGCGCCGGGCGGATGGAGGACAGGCAGCAGGATGACGGTCACGGAAGAAGAGCGCACGGAGAAACGGCCGCGGAGCCTGAACGGGTACGAGCGGACGGCGCGCGGGCTGATCGAGCGGTTCATGGCGGAGGAACTCTGGCGGCGGCCACGCTACGCGTGGCACCGCTTCTGGGGCGATATCAACCCCTTCCCGCGCACGATGCGGCAGGTCTGGGATTTCGCCGCCGGGGACGCCGATTACGCCGCGCACATGGTCAATGGCTCCCCCGATGAAGCGACGCTCCAGCGGACAGGCGCGAAGATGGCGGAGCGGCTCATTACCGCGCTCGCCATCGAACCGGATCACTGCGTGCTCGACCTCGGCCCCGGTGTCGCGCGCGTCGGGCGGGAGATGGCGCCGCAGGTCCGTCGCTGGGTCGGTGCGGATGTCTCCCGCAAGATGCTTGATCGTGCCGCCGAACGGATGCACCACCTCCCGAATGCTACCTTCGCGCATATCTCCGGCGATGGCTCTCTCCCCTTCCCGGACGCGGTGTTTGACCGCGCCTATGCCCATCTCGTCTTCTTCCACATTGATAAGCAGGAAATGTGGGAGTCCATCCGGGAGATCGCCCGCTGCCTCAAACCGGGCGGCATCCTCTACGGCGATACCTGGAATTTGCAGAACGAGGATGGCTGGCAACGCTGGCTGGCGGAAGTCGAGCATTATCGCGGGCGGCGGCGACCCGTCCACCACAACCGCTGGAGCACCGAGGCGGAGATGCGCACCTTCGCGGAGCGCGCGGGACTCGTCACGCTCACCTGCCTCAACGATTCCTGCTGGCTGCAACTGATCGCGGCCCGCCCCTTCGCGGATGGCTCCGTCCCCACCCTCGGCGATCTCTCGATTCTGCCCCCACCGGCGGGATCGTGGTACTACAACGACTGATGGGCAGAGGCACGATCCTGCGGCGGGGCGCGCTGGCAATCGGTGGCCTCGGCGCGGCGTTTCTTGGCTACGCGGGTGGCATCGAGCGGCGCTGGCTCGAAATCACCGAGCACCGCGTGGAGATGGCGGACATTCCGCCCGAATGGGATGGCGTGCGCATCGTCCAACTGACCGATTTCCATCTCGGCATCGCGGCTGCACCGAACACGATGCTCAAACGCGCTATCGCGGCGACCGTCGCCATCAAGCCTGATCTGATCGTCCTCACCGGCGATTACTCGAATGATGGAACGCCCCGCCCACTCGATCTCCTCGCCCCACTCGCGCAGACCGCGCCGACCATCGGCATCCTCGGCAACCACGACTATCTCCAGCGGAAAATCGGTGCGGACCTGATCGTCAAGGAGTTGGAGAAGCAGGGCATTACCATGCTTCGCAACGATCTCACTGCGTTCGTCCACAACGGCGTCGCGGGGATCGTCGTGGGCTTCGAGGACGATCTCGAAGGCCCCGGCGCGAACGTCACGGGGATCGTCGAACGGATGCAAGGAAAAAGCCCAAGCATCGTTCTTGTCCATGAGCCGGACGTTATTGACCGTTTCCCCGATCGCTGGGCGGGCCTGACGCTCTCCGGTCACACGCATAGCGCGCAGATCCGCCTCTCGCCCATTCGCCGCTACGATTGGGTGGACTGGCCGATCAGCGAAATGCAGTCCGCCTACCCACGCGGCTGGTTCCGGGTGCGTGGCAACCGGCTCTTCGTCAGTCACGGCCTCGGTGTCTCGACCGTGCCGCTCCGCTTCTACGCCCGCCCCGAACTCGCCTGCTTCACCCTCACGCGGAAGGAATTGATCGAAACCGATTGAACCGCAGAGGCGCAAAGAGGGAAGGGAAATTGAACCACGAAGGCGCGAAGAGCACGAAGAAGGGACGAAATAAAGTATCTCTTCTCCTCTCTTCTTCGTGCTCTTCGCGCCTTCGTGGTTCAACTCTTTTTCTCTCTGCGTCCTCTGCGCCTCTGCGGTTTCCTCCCTCGATCCCACGATCACGCTGATTGCCGCCCGAATCGTCCCATGCGAGAATATGCACGCCTGTACAGCATGCTCATTTCGTTGCGACAAAGGAGAACCGCGATGACACTGACGCGCGAGACAAAGAGAGACAGCGCGACGCTTGACGACGTGAAAGCGCGCGTCACCGCCGCTATTCAGGCGAACCGGGACGCCATCTACGCCGTCGGCGACGCGATCTACGCGGACCCCGAACTCGGCTTCAAGGAGGTCCACACGGCGGAACGCGTCGCTGCATACTTCGACCGGCTCGGCCTCTCGTATCGTACGAGTCTCGGCATCACCGGCGTCAAGGCGGTGCTCGATACTGGTCGGCCTGGCCCATCGGTCTGCATCATCGGCGAACTGGACAGCATCATCGTCTTCGATCACCCGGACGCCAACTCCGCCACTGGCGCGGCGCACTGCTGCGGCCATAACTGCCAGATCGCCGGGATGCTCGCCGCCGCGACGGGGATCGTCGAGAGCGGCGCGGGCGACCACCTCTCCGGTAAAGTCGTCTTTCTCGCCGTCCCTGCCGAGGAGTACGTGGAGATTGACTACCGCTCCCGACTCAAGCAGGAAGGGAAAATCGAATTTCTCGGTGGCAAAAGTGAGTTGCTCGCACGCGGCGAGTTCGATGATGTAGACATCGCGATCATGATGCATAGTGGCTCGCAGGACCGCTCCCCGGCCAAATTCACCCTCACCGGAACGAGCAACGGTTTTATCGGCAAATTGATTCGTTACAGGGGCCACCCCGCGCATGCCGGCGCCGCACCGGAGCGGGGCGTCAACGCCCTCAACGCCGCGATGGTCGGCCTGCTGTCCATCCATGCGAATCGGGAAACCTTCGCGGATGACGACAATGTGCGCGTCCATCCGATCATCACGCACGGCGGCGATCTCGTGAATGTCGTACCATCCGATGTGCGGATGGAGACGTACGTGCGCGGCCACTCAATGGAAGCCGTGCTGCGGGCTGCGAAGAAGGTGGATCGGGCGCTGAAGGCGGGTGCGGTCGCCGTCGGCGCGCAGGTGGAGATCACGACCGTGCCCGGCTACCTGCCGCAGATCAACGACCCTGCCCTCAACGCGCTCTTCAAGGCGAATGTCCTCCGCCATTTCAGTGAGCGGGATGTCAATGAGGAAAGCCACATGGCGGGCAGCACCGACATGGGCGATCTCGCTCACATCATGCCCGTCATTCAGCCGAGCATGAACGGCAGCATCGGCACCTTCCACGGCAACGACTACGCCATCGCGGACAAAGAGATTTCCTACCTCTGGAACGGCATCCTGATGGCTGAAACGGCGCTTGACCTCCTCTGGAGCGATGGCGCGACGGGCGCGGCAATCGCGGCGAACTATGACGCGCCGATGACCAGAGATGAATATCTCGCCTTCATACGCGGCATCGCCAACTCCGAGGTGTTTGGGGACGTTGAAGTCCTCTAAGGAGGATGTACGCAGATTTTTTCTGGAACGAAATTGATCGGGCGGATTGTGCGGTTACAGGTGCAAGTGTCGAGCCTGAAGGTGGGTGAGTCGCCGCGCCGGTGGTACGATCCCGCGCCGATTCGCGTCGTGCCGATGCTGGCGTTGAACGAGCACGGCGTGGTGGGGCGGGCAGCGACGGGCGACACGATCCTCGATGTGCATAACATCACCCATCTGGCCTCCCGGAATCGGGCGAACAGCAACAGTATTTCGGTCGGCTTCACGTCGCACTATGGTGCGATGCGGGCGCGGTTCGGCGATCATCTCCCGGACGGTATCGCGGGGGAGAATATCCTCGTCGCGATGGAACGAATGTTCACGGAGGCGGATTTCGCGGCGGGTATCTGCATCGAGACCGGCGATGGCGCGGCGATTGATCTCGAACAAATCATCATCGCGGAACCATGCGTTGAGTTCAGCCGCTATGCACTCCGTTACCCGCTCGATGCGCCCTCCAACCGCGCTGTCACCGATGCGCTGAACTTCCTGCGCGAGGGGACGCGTGGCTTCTACGCGACTTATCGCGGCGCACCGACAACCATCGCGGTCAGTGCGCGAGTCTCTCTGCGATAGTCCCCGGCGTCGTACCGCACGGTGATACACTATGGAGACGGCGGTGCGGTTGATTCTTTTCAATCATACACGTCGTCGGCTGCGCGAGCGCGATCTGGGTGAATCTGACATTGAAGCGCTCATTCGTCGCTCACGGAAACCTGAGCGCGATCCTGATGGAAATATCATCTATCGGATCGTTACTGCAATTATTGGCAAGGCTTCCCAACCGCCGTACGTGATTACCGTCCGGTTCGATTGAAGGAGACACCCCAGGTGCCACGACTTGAGTACGACAAGGAAGCCGACGCGCTGTATATCTATCTTCGCGACTTTGATAAGGTCGCGTATACGAAATCGCGGATAGAAATTTCTCGAAACATTGATGACGAGGAGGATGGCGTACCGATCAGCGTCGAATTCTGGAATGTTCATCGCGGCCTCGATCTCGACGGCGTGCCAGAGCGTGAGGCAGTGACGCAGTTGTTGGCGGAGCATCATTTCAACGTGTTTGCGTGATCGTCGGATCATTGGCAGAAGAGAGGGGAGTGGGATGCGTAGCGACTTAATCAAGGGTGGCGCCAAGCAGGCGGCAGCGCGGGCGATGTGGCGCGCGGTCGGGCTGACCGACGACGATTTTAAGAAGCCGTTCATCGGTATCGCCAATACCTGGACGGAGGCGATGCCCTGCAACTACCACCTGCGCGAGGTGGCGGAGTGGGTCAAGGAGGGCGTGCGAGCGGCGGGTGGCGTGCCGATGGAGTTTGGGGTCGTCGCCGTCAATGACGCGATCGGCATGGGTACGCAGGCAATGAAGGCGTCGCTCGTCAGTCGCGAGGTGATCGCGGACTCCATCGAACTGGCGGCGGAGGGGTATCAGTTCGACGCGATGATCGTACTGGTCGCCTGCGATAAGACAATCTCCGGCGGCGCGATTGGCCTGTTGCGCACCGGGATACCTGGCCTCGTTCTCTATGGCGGCTCCGTCGCGCCCGGTCATTGGGGCGGCAAGGACCTGACAATCGTGGATGTCCTCGAGGCAGTCGGCGCGCACGCGGCGGGCCGGATTGACGATCAGGAGTTGTACGACATCGAGTGCCACGCGATCCCCGGCCCCGGCGCGTGCGGCGGCCAGTTCACCGCGAACACGATGTCCTTAGCGCTCGAAACGCTCGGCCTCTCACCGATGGGGTACAACAGCATCCCCGCAATCATGGACGAAAAGAAAGAGGCGACGAAGCAGGCGGGCGCGCTCGTGATGGACATTCTCAAAGCGGGACGAACGCCGAAGGACGTCCTGACACGCCAGTCGTTCCTGAACGCCATCGCAATTGTCGCGGCGACGGGTGGCTCGACGAACGCTGTCCTCCATTTCACGGCGATGGGCGACGAGGTCGGCATCCCGCTCGTTTTGGACGATTACCAGACGGTCAGCGAGCGCACGCCGGTGATCGCCACGCTGAAGCCGGGTGGCAAGTACGTCGCCTGGGACTTGTACAAGGCGGGCGGCGGCCCGCTTGTCATTAAGCGGCTGCTCGACGCCGGTCTCGTTGATGGTTCCACGATGACGATGATGGGCACGACACTCGCCGAGGCGGTGGCGGATGTGCACGAGACGGCGGGGCAGGAGGTCGTCTCGACGGTGGACGCGCCGTTCAAGCCGCACGGCGGACTCGTCATCCTCAGCGGCACGCTCGCGCCCGACGGTGCGGTGCTGAAACTGGCCGGGACGGAACTGCACCAGTTCGAGGGGTCGGCGCGCGTCTTCGAGAGTGAAGAGGAATCCATGCAGGCGGTGCTCGACGGGCACGTCAAGCCGGGCGATGTCGTCATCATCCGCTACGAGGGGCCGAAGGGTGGGCCGGGGATGCGCGAGATGCTCAGCGTTACCGCCGCCATTGTCGGTCAGGGGCTGGGTTCGGAGGTCGCGCTCGTCACCGATGGGCGGTTTTCCGGCGGCACGCGCGGCCTGATGATCGGTCACGTCGCGCCCGAAGCCTTCGCCGGTGGCCCGATTGCCCTCATCGAAGATGGCGACCGCATCCGCATTGACGCGGACGCGGGCGTCCTCAATCTCCTCGTCTCCGAAGACGCCCTGACCGAACGCCGCAAGGCATGGCGCGCACCCGCACCGCGCTACACGCGCGGCGTCTTCGCCCGCTACGCCGCCCTCGTAGACTCCGCTTCCCACGGCGCCATCCTCCAAACGCCATCGCAGTAGGAGACGATTGAACCGCGAAGGCGCGAAGGACGCGAAGGGGAAGAAGAAAGGAAAAGAAGATTCTTCTCTTTCCCTCTTCGCGCCCTTCGCGCCTTCGCGGTTAATCTCACTCTATCGTGGGGTGAAGTCGGTGGTGGGGGTAATAGCGCGGATGGTGGCGGCGAGGAGACGGGCGCTCGCTTCGAGGTCCATGAGTGAGCAGACTTCGTTCGGGGAATGCATGTAGCGGTTCGGGAAAGAGACGACAGCAACCGCCGTGCCTGTCCCCGCGACGGCGATGCCGTCCGCGTCCGTGCCGGTCGAGCGGGGCAGCGGCTCGATGGTGTAGGGAATATTCTCCGTGATTGCGGTCGCGATCAGCAGTTCCGCGAGGGGTGGGTTGGTCGGGCCCCCGCGCGCGATGGCTGGGCCGGAGCCGAGTTTGTGCTCGCCGAACTCCTGCACGTCGCCGCCAGGTCGGTCGGTCGCGAAGGTTACGTCGAGCGCGAAGGCGACGGCAGGTTGGAGTGCCGCCGTTACGGTGCGCGCGCCACGGAAACTGCCGATCTCCTCCCCCACCGTCGCGACCGCGTAGACATCGGCGTAAGGCGCGTCGCCTTCCTTCAGCAACCGCAGTGTCTCAATGGCGACGAAAGCGCCCGCCCGGTTATCGAGGCCGCGTGCCGCGATCCGGTCTTCTGTGAGCATCAGAATCGGCTGCTCCACGACTGCCGGATCGCCGGGGCGGACGCAGGCGGCGGTTGTCGCTGCATCGTCCGCACCGATGTCAATGAAAAGGCTTTCGATGCTCGCCGCCTGATGCTTCGCGTCGCCTTTGAGCGAATGGGCCGGGACACGCCCGATGACGCCGTAGATCGGGCACTCTTTCGCGATAATCTGGACCCGCTGCCCGGTCAGCACCTGGTCGTCCCAGCCGCCAATGGCGCGGAAGGCGAGCGTGCCGTCGCTGTTGATGTGCGTGATAAGCAGGCCGATCTGGTCAATGTGCCCGGCGATCAGCACGCGCGGTCCGGTCGCGCCCGCGTTGAGGCGGGCGATGCTATTGCCGCTCATGTCCGTCCGCACCTCGGCGGCATGCGCGCTGGCATAATTCCGCCAGACACGCGCGGCGGGCGCCTCGAACCCGGACGGCCCCGGCGTCTCCAACAGTTGCCGCAAAAAAACCAGCGATTCCTCACGCATGATGGCTCACCTTCTGACATGAACCGCCAAGCCGCGAAGAACGCCAAGAGGAACAAGACTTTAACGCAGAGAGCGCAGAGGACACAGAGAATACGTTCCTATTCTCTTCTCTGCGTACTCTGTGTCCTCTGTGAACTCTGCGTTCGCGTCCTTTCTTGGCGCTCTTGGCGGCTTGGCGGTTCAAAACCTTCCCTACTCCGGCATCGGGTTGCTGCGGCCGACGATCTGGGCGCGGCTGCCGGCCGGATCGAAGAACCAGAAGAGGCGATCACCGGCGGGCGTATCAACGGGCGGTTCAAAGGTCACGCCCGTCGCCTTGATCTTCTCCATCAGTGCGTCGAACTCCGCGAGTGGCACGCTGAAGGCGAGATGGTTCGGTGGGTTCAGTGTCTCGTTGTCGTAGAAGAGGAACTCGATCCGCCCGCCGCTCCCATCGGAAACGAAGGCGACATTAGGCATCTCCCGCACGGTCTGCCAGCCGAAGACAGACTCGTAGAAGGTGACCGTCGCCTCGCGCTTCGCCGGTGGGACCACGATGCCGACGTGCTCCAAACGGTACGCTGTCATGCTTTCCTCCCGTTTCGCTTTCTTGCCGCGCTGCACCGGGCGCAATCATACACGCCCCGCCGTGCAATTGACACGTTCCTGCGGTGACATTGTGACGTTCATAACCTGTGAATGTGCGGTTTGCACGATGCAAATCTCGGTATGGAGATGTTGCACCTCTTGACGATGATGGGCGTGTGCAGTACACCTGTCCCGTCCATCGAACGCTTGCCGGGTTTCACACGTTTATCGCTCAATCGAAATCATGCTGTGAGCCTGGAGGGAACAGACAATCGCGGCGTCATCGTCGCCTGGGCTGTCAGGAAGGATCGGCAGCGTTCGACTTGACACATGATCGTTTTATGTATGTGGATGTACGACGAGAGGAGGCCGACAATGGCACATATCCCTCATCCAGACGCGGGCCGGGACGACGCGCCCGGCCTGGGTATCGGGCGACAGATCACACGGCGCGACATGCTTCGGCTCAGTAGCGGCATCGCGAGTCTCGCGGCCGTGCAGGCGTTGCTGACAGCCTGCGGTGGTTCCAGCGGCGCGACTGACACGCCGAAGGCTGCCGGAGGGGTAACGAGCGTCAGTGGAACAGCGAGTAGCGCGACGAGCGCCCCGAGCGGGAACGGCGCGGCGAAACTGATCAATAGTGGTAACGCCCCACCGACCACCCCGACAGGCGAACTCCGGGTTGCGGCGACGATAGACTTCGTCAGCCTCGACCCGATTGACACCTACTCGCTCGGCAACGGACGCTGGCAGGAGAATGTCTTCAGCCCTCTGATCTGGCGCGACCAGAACCTCGTTATCTATGATGGTAAAGAGGGGCGGCCCGCACCGTCCGAGGGGTATGGCCTCGCGGAATCGTTTCAGTACATTGACGACAAGACCCTCGAACTGAAACTGCGCAAGGGGATTACCTTCCACAATGGCGAGCCGTTCAACGCCGCCAGTGTTAAATCCACCTTTACGCGGATGCTGGATAAAGCGAATAAGTCGCCGCAGGCGTCCAATTACACCGCGATAGACTCCGTACAGATGGTGGATGATTCCACCGTGCGGTTACTCTTCAATGCCGTTGATCCCGTGATGATTACCAAACTCTGTGGCTACGGTGGCTTCATCACTCCGGCGGCCGCGACCCAGGATCACACAAAGTTCGCGACAACAGAATCGCCCGGCACTGGCCCCTACAAGGTAACGAAATATGCCAAGGATGACCGGCTCGTTCTCGAAGCGTGGGACGGCTGGTGGGGCAAGAAGAAACCCCTCATCAAGACTATCACCTACCGGGTCATCCCGGACGACAATACGCGCCTTTCCGAGTTCCTGGCAGGAAATATTGATGTCCTGACGCTCAACGTCAGCCAGGCCAACGCCGCCAAGGGACACCCGAATCTTCAGGTCGTCAGCCTCGGCGTGCCGACCGTCTCCGGCCTCCGGCTCGATGCGAAAAAGCCGCCGACCGACAAGCGCGAGGTACGGCAGGCGATCTCCTACGCGATTGACCAGAAGACGATCATCGAGACGATCCTCAGCGGCAACGGGAAAGCGGTCGGCATTTGGCAAAGCCCCTTCTCGTTCGGCTACGAGGACGACATCCTGCCCTACCAATTCGACCCCGCAAAGGCGAAGGCGCTCCTTACATCTGCCGGAGTGCAGACGCCAGTCAAACTGACGTACGACGTGGATGGCACGAGCACGCAGGATAAGGAGATTGCCAACGCGGTCAAGACGATGCTCGATGCGGTCGGGTTCAACGTAGAGATTCATCTGGCGGAGCACGCGACATTCTTTGACGATTACCGCGCGGGCAAACTCAACAATGTCGTGCCCTTTGGCTGGGGCGGATGGACGCTCGACTTCGATAACACGTACTATCTCATGCACCACACCGGGCAGTCCTACAACCCCAGTTACAGCAACCCGCAGGTAGATACGCTCCTCGATCAGCAGCGCGGCACGCTCGATCAGACCAAGCGTCTCGGCATCGCCAAGCAGATCAACACGATCTTGCACGACGACGCGATTGATGTCGCGATGTATCAGCAAACCTATCTTTGGGGCGTCAGTAACCACGTCGCAAATTTCCTCATCCCACCCGATGAACGCCTCTGGTGGCTCGACGCGTATACAAAGGGGTAGGTAACAGTAGACAGTAGTCAGTAAGATTCGGCCCCATTCTGGCTACTGCCGACTGCCGACTGCCGACTGCCCACAGGAGTAACGCGTGATCGCGTACATCATTCGGCGGCTGTTGTTTGCTGTGCTCGTGCTCTTCGGTGTGACGTTGCTCGTCTTCGTTGCACTGCGGCTGAAGGGCGATCCGGTGCAATTGCTGCTCAGCCAAGGCAGCCCGACGACAGCGGATATTGACGCGCTCCGCCACGCCCTGCATCTCGATCTGCCGATATACCAACAATACTTTTCGTTTATCGGCGGCGCGGTACGGGGCGATTTCGGACAGTCCATCCGCTACAAGACGCCCGCCTTCGGCGAGGTGATGTTGCGCATGCCCGCGACGCTCGAACTGGCCGTCGCGGCGTATCTCTTCGCGGTGATCGTCGCCGTGCCGATTGGCATTCTTTCTGCCGTGCGGCGCGGCGGGTTCGTGGATTTCATCAGTCGGCTCATCAGCCTCGCCGGTGTCTCATTGCCCGCCTTCTGGTTGGGCCTGATGCTCATTATCCTCTTTGGCGTGCGGCTGCACTGGCTCCCAGTATCCGGGCGTGGGCAGGGGTTCGGTGGCACGTTGAAGTCGCTCATCCTGCCCGCCGTGACGCTCGGCCTCGGCTTCTGCGCGACGCTCACCCGCCTGCTACGCTCCAGCATGCTCGATATCTTGCAGGCAGACTACATTCGGACCGCACGGGCGAAGGGATTGCAAGGCCGTGCGGTGCTTACCCGCCACGCGCTCCGCAATGCGCTCCTGCCGGTGGTGACGATTGCCGGGTTACAGGTCGGTTTCCTGCTCGGCGGCGCGGTGATCGTGGAGACAGTCTTCTCGTGGCCCGGTGTCGGCAGGTTGATCGTTGACGCGATCAGCAACCGCGATTACCCGATTGTGCAGGCCGGGGTGACACTGCTCGCGTCGGTGCTCCTGCTCAGTAATCTCGTCGTTGACCTGTTGTACGTGGTCATTGATCCGCGCATTCACTACGAATAAGTGCGTCATCGCCGCCGCAGCAGAGGAGAGACGGGTGGTAACAACCGATCAGACACGAACAAGCGGTGACCGGACGCCGCCGATGCGGCTGACGGGTAAGCGCGCCTGGCGCTACACACCGCTGGGGCGATTCCTGCGGGAGCCATCGGCGGTGTTCGGCGCGGTCATGATGTGCATCCTGATCGTCACCGCTATCGGCGCACCCCTACTCGCCCCCCACAACCCGGCGCTAACCGACCTCCGAGCGCGTAACACGCCCCCACCCTGGGAGGCGGGGGGAAGCACGCGGCATCTGCTGGGCACCGACCCTGTGGGCCGTGATATCTTGAGCCGGATCATCTATGGCGCGCGGGTTTCGCTCTCGATCAGCCTCGTCGTCACCCTGCTCGCCGCCGCACTCGGTGTCTTCCTCGGCTTGCTCGCGGGATACTATGGCGGCTGGCTCGATCAAGTGGTGATGCGGATCGCGGACCTTTTTCTCGCTTTTCCATTTATCCTCCTCGCGATTACGATCATTGCCGTGCTTGGCGCTGGGATCATCAACCTGATTATCGTTTTCGTCGTCGCAGGGTGGGTCTCCTACGCACGGCTCGTGCGCGGGCAGGTCCTCTCGATCAAGCAGGCGCAGTATGTCGAAGCGGTGCGCGTCGCGGGCGCGCGGGATAGCCGGGTGCTGCTGCACCATATTCTGCCAAATGTCATCGCGCCCGTTATCGTTCTTGCGACGTTGCAGATCGGCGGTGTCGTGCTCGCGGAATCCTCCTTGAGTTTTCTCGGCCTCGGTGTGAATCCGTCTACCCCGACATGGGGGACGATGATCAATGAGGGGCGCCTCTATTTTTACAACGCCTGGTGGGTGATCACCTTCCCCGGTCTCGCGATCCTGCTCGCCGTGCTCGGCATCAATATGTTTGGCGACTGGCTGCGGGATGTGCTCGATCCCACGTCGCAGCGCGTGTGAATCGGGAGAATGCCGAGATAGCACAGGCTGGAAAGCCTGTGCTACATAGTAGTATCGTCTACCAAAAGATGATGTATGCACGATGCACCATCTCCAAGGAGGAATGATGGAGCGGATCGCGGCTCTCTTCACGACAACAGGCGCGCTTGCGGACACGAACGGCGACGGCTACGCGGACGACATCGCGCTCCGATTCATCGTACCCGGCACGCCGACGACTTGGGAGTGGTGCGCGTTGGCGGACCTTGCGGCAGTCCTTGGCCTCCACGTCACGGGCTTTTCGCCGCCGCTCGTCGTGGATGCGTGGGATGGCCCGACACTGGTGCTCGACCCGGACGACGATACAACACTGCCCGCTGGTACGGGGCATATCACACGCGACGGTACGTCGCTGATTGTGCGGGGAGGGGACGCGGCGGGGCGGGCGGCAATCCTCCGCGCGCTCTCGCAAGCATCGCTACCGGACGCGATGGAATGGCAGGTTACCGCCGTACAATATCCGGCGCCGACGCCGCAGCCTGTGCCCGCCGATCCCGGCCCGCCACCGATGCTGGATGATCTGTTTATGGCCCGGGGAGATGCCGACCGTTTCCCCGGTCTCTTGATTGATGCTGACCATGACCGTCTGCCGGATGATACACGCTCTTCGTTCGTCGTTCTCGAATACATATCCCGTGAGATAGGCAGAGCGCTCGTGGATGCCGCAGCACGCCTCGGCGTCGAGACGGCGGGATTGACGGTGCCGCTCTGCGCGCCCATTGATCTCGGCGCGGCGATGCCAGTACTGATCGGGGATGCCGCGCCGGACGGTGTACGCGGCATGCAGTCGTTCCTGCACCCCCTGGACGATGGACGTATGGCAGTCGTCATCGCGGCGGAGACGGAGACAGCAACAGCGGCGATACTCCGCGCCCTCGCCACAGACACACCGATCCGCGCAGCGTTCCCCGCCTTTGCCGAGCCGCAACCCGCGAAGGAGACCGTCTGGTCGTGGGAGTGGGAGGGACGAACAGAGTGTGAAACCCTCCTGGCGGAACTGGACGAACATGTTTTCCCGTTGTCAGACAACGCGCCATGCACGGTACTGATTCAGGTAAGTGAAGACACGACGCAGCGCGCCGCCATCCGCGATGAATTGCTCGCGCGCTTTCCCGAAGGGAGCGCAATGACGATTCTGCCCGTCCACCATGCGGGGCGGGCATGGCTCGAAGAGGTTGTCGCGCCCGCCGCGAAGGAGTTGCCGGGGCTTGCCGCGCTGGAAGTGACGTGTCGCCCGCTCTCTCCATTGGAAAACCGACCAATGCTCAATTTACCGATCTTCTGGTTGCAGGAGTGCTGGCCTGCCGATGAGATAATCGCGCCGATGCTCGATGTGCCGTTGGAGCGGGTACGCATCACGATTGGCATGGAAGATCAGGACGGTATCTACAATGCCCGTGCCCTCGACGAAGCGGGGGCGATCATCGAAGAATGGACATTCTCGCCCGCGTCGTCGTGGCGGCCCTACCTGCTCGGCGATGAAACGGAACGCTTGGTCAAACTTGGCGGCAGTGGTATCGAGGTTCGACAAGGAGATGCGCTGCGCTGCTCCCTTTCCGACTTCGGCACCGATTTCGATGCGTTCTACTTCGGCGCGTGGTGGCCTGAAGTGCTGCCACAACTGCGCGCGTATGTGCTGAAGGAGCATGCAGCGGGCGCGACGCAACCCTTCTTCGACGAACTGCGCGTCGAGGTCTGGGTGAGTGAGCCGGAGTATGCGCTCGGTGTGCGGGAGGAGCGCGAGTCGCCCGCCGAGGGACTGGCGGAGGACATTTACTTCAACACACTCGATTTCTTCCACGAACTCGGCGTGCAGATAATGGGCGAACCGTGGGATGAACCGGGGCAGATTGTGCCGCTCGTCCATGTCTCTCCCGGCGAACCGCCGCGCGCGAAGGTAACACTGCTGCGCTACGACACCGCGAAGACGACTTTTGCGCCGGTGCCGATCGAGCAGCGCGCAACGGGTGTGGCGATGGACGAGGTCGTGACAGGGGTGAATTTGCCCGGCCTGCTGGCGCATGTCAACCGCCTGCCCGGCGTGACGGTACGTGATGTGGAGCGGTCATACCGGGGGCGGACGATCGCGGCGATTGAGGTTGTCAAACCGGACGGGGCGGCGGTCTGCTCGCGGACGAAACTGGCGGCGATGAAGCCAACCCATTTGATCGTTGCGCGGCACCACGCGAACGAAGTGGCGAGCACGACCGCCGCGCTCCGCTTCGTCGAACTACTCGCGACCGATCCGGGGATGATGCCTCTCCGCGACCATTGCAATGTCGTCGTCATCCCGGACGAGAACCCCGACGGTACGGCCCTTCACGCTATGCTGATGGCTGAGCACCCGACATGGAAGCATCACGCGGCGCGGTACAACGCGGTCGGTGTCGAGTTCAGCAACCACATGGGCGATCCCGACACGATCTACGGTGAGGCGCGTGTCCGGCCTCGGCTGATGCATGAATGGCGGCCCGATGTCGTCACGGACAACCACGGCGTGCCGTCGCACGAGTGGTGGCAGCCCTTTGCGGGGGGCCAGAACCCGCCCCGCTTCCGCATCTCCTACTGGCTTTGTCAGGCATTGATCTACGGCATCTGTCGCTACCTGCCGGACGCACCGCACGCCGATTTCGCGGCGGCGATGCGCGAAACGGTGTCGCGCGCTATCGCGGCGGAGCCCGATCTGGCGGCGGCGAACCGCGTCTACGCCGAGCGATACGCGCGCTGGGGCCACCAATACGTACCGGAAATGTTCCCCGCGACCTATCACGGCGACATGCTCTGGTTCTTCAATCCGCTCGAAATCACGCCCGACACGCCGCCACGCGACATCGCGATGCGCGAGCCGAACATGGTTTCCGCCGCCTGGGTGACGGAGGTGATTGACGAGACGGCGCAGGGCACGCATCTCGCCCTCGTTGCCAAGGCTCACCTAACGGCAAACATTGCCCTAACGCGGATGATGGCGGAGAACGCGCCTCCCGTCGCCTTCTCCGCGACGCCGCTGCCCGGTGGACGCGTCCACCACTGCCTCCATCGCATGCGCCCGCTCCCCGCACCAACGGCGGAAACGAACCGATGAGCGATCCAACGCAGATCGGCTTCCGGCAGATGGCGATGGATGACCTGCCGTTGATGCATTGTTAGCTCCAAACGCCGCATGTGCTGAAATGGTGGTGGGGCGGCATTGCGCCGTCGTATGCGGCGGTGGCGGAGAAGTATGGGCCGCGCATCCGGGGCGAAGAGCCGACCGATCCGTATATTATGCTTTCTCTGGATCGGCCTATCGGCTACATGCAGACCTACATGATCCGCGACTACCCGGAATATGCCGCGCTCGTGGACGTGGATACGGACGCGGCGGGCGTGGACCTCTTTATCGGGGAAGAAGACTATCTGCACAAGGGTCTCGGTAGCCATATTCTGTGCGCCTTCTTGCGCGCAATTGTTTTCGGCGCGGGCGATGCGACGAGTTGCATCATTGGGCCGAGCGAGACGAACCGGATCGCCATACGCGCGTACGAGAAAGCGGGTTTCCGCTTTTTCAAGACGATCCCGTCATCCAATGAGCCGACGCCGGAATACCTGATGCGCATCACGCGCGCGGATGTGCTCGGTGCATGATGGCAGCAATCGTGCGCGCGACGCGTAAAGTGACGTAAGATAGCGGCGTGCCGCGTGGAGCGGCATCAACGCGGATGCGGTGGGGCGGTGTGGCCCTGCGAGCATAGTAGAGGAGCGGGCACAAAAATGCGGAGCGCAACAACGAAGCGCAGTGTGGGCGGTCTCGTTGCCTTTGTGATCGGGTTGGGAGCCACAATGGTGCTGGTCATCGGCGCGCTGGTCGTCGGCAGTGGTGGCCCAGCGCCGTTCGTGACCGCCGTGCCGGTCGGCGGTGGCAGCGCGGCTGCTGGCGGTAGTGCGGTTGCCGGTGGTGGTTCGGATCAACCACCGCCCGCCGGTGATGCCGCCATCAATCTCGTCGAGAAGGACTTCGCGATCGCGATGGACAAGTCAACGATCAAGGCGGGTTCGATTACCTTCAATATCAAGAACACCGGCCCCTCGCCGCACAATATCGGTGTGACCAAGGAGGCCGATGCGAGCAAGGGTGGCGGCATTACCGGCCCAGTGATCAAGAACAGCGACACGATTGATTCGGGCAAGACGACCTCGATTACCGTTGATCTCCAGCCCGGCGCCTACAACATCGTTTGCACCGTTCCCGGCCATGTGCAACTCGGCATGATTATGAAACTGACCGTGCAATAACTGGTACTCTCTGCTATGCGTGTGCCGCGAACTGATCCATGATCGTCGCGGAATACTTGATGCCCCGCAGGTAGTGGGAGAGTGTGATGAACTCATCCGGTGCGTGGCCGTGCCAGTCCGGCGGGCCGATCCCCGTCCCGGCGGAAGGAATACCGCCGAGCCGCCCGCCCAGCCAGACGCCCTGGCGACCGGATGCATCGTGTGTCGGTCGGATGCCAGGCTCAACGCCATAGACCTGCCGCGCGGACTCGATAATCAATTGCGCGAAGGGCGTGTCGAGCGCGGTGCGCGACGGTTCGATCGAACCCATGTCTTCGATCTCGAAATCCGTGCAGCTGAGGGCGTCGAGGTGACGGCGCAAGGCGGCCAGTACAGTAGCCGGGTCCTGATCCGCGACGAGCCGGAAATCGAGGCGGCAGGCTGCCCGGCTCGGCAGCACCGTCTTGTGCCCCTCGCCCATCCAGCCGGTCGCGAAGCCAGCGATGTTGCACGTCGGAGTGAAAAGTAGCCGCTCCAGCGCCGCTATCCCGCTGACGCCGCCGAGGAAGCGGGTGATGCCGAGTTCACGCTGTTGCGCCGCGTCGTTCCACCCCGTCCGCGCTAATGCCGCACGCTCGACGGGCGTGATCGGGCGGATTGGGTCATAGAAGCCATCGAGCAGTATCCGTTCGTCCGCGTCCTTCAGTCCGGCAAGCGCCCAGACGAGCCGCCACGCCGGATTCTCGACTAACCGCGCGCGGGCCGAATGCAGGTCCTTGCTCGCACCCCGCACGCGAATCTCGACATACAAGAGGCCGCTCGACCCGAAACTGATCTGCGGCCGGTCGTCCGCCCCGAAGCCACCATCGAAGGAGAGCGCGGCATCGGCGGCGAGCAGGTCCGTATGCGCCGCGACAAAGGCGGGCAGGCTCTGGCTACCGGATTCCTCCTCGCCATCGAAGAGGAATTTGAGGTGGCACGGCAGCGGCACACCCGCACGCTGAAAGGCGTCCACCGCTTTCAAGTGCGCGAACAGATTTCCCTTCGCATCAGTCGTACCCCGGCCATACATCACGCCATCCACGATGTCGGCAGCGAACGGCGGATGCGTCCACTCGTCGAGCGGCTCGGCCGGCTGAACATCGTAATGATTGTAGATCACCAGCGTCGGGGCATCAGCACGCGGGGCGCGCATCTCCCCATAGACGATGGGAAGCCCGGGGGTCTCCATCATCCGTGCCTCTATGCCGAGGTCCTGCATCATCGCAACGAGCAATGCCGCGCACTCGCGCACGCCAATGTTCTGCGACGAGATACTTGGCTGGCGCACCGCGCGTTGCAAGTCCGCGACGAAACGCTCATCGTTTGCATCAATCGCCTGATAGACGGCATCAAGATCAGTCATTGATTCCACTCCTCCATCGGTTCGATAAACCGGATGCTCCCACATGCTATCATCCCTGCGGCGACGGTCAGAATATTGAACCACGAAGGCGCGAAGAACGCGAAGGAATACGGGGGAAAGACTGATGGATCCTTCTTCTCCGTTCGTTCTTCGCGTTCTTCGCGCCTTCATGGTTCAAACGGTTTCACAATAGGAGACGATGCGATGCCACTCATGCAGCACCCGACGGGCGACTATCAGTTTCTGCCCCTTGCGACGGATCCGCGCATCACGACGAGTGCACCCTTTTCCGGCGGCGTGATGGCCATGCCGGGATACGAGATCGTCCATATGATTTTCCAGAATCCACAGCCGTACCAGCAGGGATTCGCTGCCGCAGAGCGGCATCTGAGCGCACAGGGGCGCGCCCGCACCGCGCTCTGCGCCGTCGAACTCCGCTGCCCGGAGCCGTATACCGTGAGCGGTTTCGGCGCGTTCAATCAGGAATACCGCGCATTGCTGATGGATTGGGGCGTCTTCGTCGAGGGGCAGAACCCGATCGGGCGCAGCAACATCGCCCCGAGCATGAATCCGCCCACGGAGACGTTGCTCTACGCCTTCTCGTATACTGCGCGAACCACCGAGCACGGGCAGACATTCGTCGTCTCCGGCGCGCCAGAAAAGGCAACGGTGCGCCCCGGCGAAACCTCACCCGATGCATTGCAGGAGAAAACTGGAAGCGTCATGCTGGCGATGCAGGCAAGCCTCGCGGCGTTGGGGACGGATTGGTCGGCGGTGACTGCCCTCAATCTCTACACGCAGCATGACCTCCATGCCTTTCTGCCAACGGAGCTGCTCGCGGCGATTGGCCCGGCGGCGGCGCACGGTATCCACTGGTACTACAGCCGCCCGCCAGTCATCGGACTGGAAGTCGAGGCGGATGTGCGCGGCATCCGCCAGGAATTGCGATTGTACTGAGGTAATGCGGGCAGAGAGGCAGCGGCAAACCTAGCCTTGACCTACCCGGCCTATGTTTGCAGTGGCCTTGGCAAACGCTTCGTCACGTAGGCCGCAGCTCGATTCACTGCTGGGCAGTGGATGCTTAGGTTTCCCAGGCGAACGAGAGAATGGTTTCGTCAGGATCCTCTTGCCGACCGCCGACCGCACGATACAGCCCGACAGCGGGGACGTTCGAGGCATGGGTTTGCACCCACATCTCACCCGCTCCCATTTCCCTCGCGATTTCCCCGATGCGCGACAGCATCGCGCGTCCGATACCGCGACGGCGATACCCCTCATGGACGTCTACCTCGTCGATGAACAGTTGCGCCCGACGCCCATCGAGGCATTGCAGGCGATACGCGACGAGTAGGCCGCACGGCAGATCCCCGCGATAGGCAATGAGCAGCACATTCGCGTCATCGGCGCAGAACCCCGCCGCACTCGCCGCATCCCACCCGTGATCCGGGAAACACGCATTGACCTTGCCGAGGCTCTCGGCTGATAGCACACGCACCCGCTCGATGCGCACATCTTCAGGCATCGTCAACCTCCATCCTCGTGGCATGATACGACGGACCAGGGATGAGCGGTGTGCGAACCGACAGGAGAGATGCCTTTTTCTCGCCACGACGACAGCAAATATGTGGCGGAGAGGTCGCGTCTAGGTTTGGACAGCGGCGTCGCTTCAGTTCTCGGTATGCTCGTCGCTGGCAATCGCCGCGCGGCGCGCCTGCCGCTCCAGATGCTCCTGGCCCCATGTGGTCAGACGGCACTGGAGCGGGTTCTGCGTCGTGCATTCAACGAGACCGAGCCGCTCTATCTTGTCGAGGATGCGCTGCACGGCGCCGAGCGGTACACCGAGGGCGGGCGCGACCGTGCCGACGTAGCAATAGGCGCCGTCCACCGGGCCACACACTGCCAGGAGTGCGTCCGCGATCAGGCGAAACTCCTCGGTTGACGACATGCACCGCTCCTCTCGCTACGCGGGGCATTTAACTGATTGACAGCCCGGCCACCGAACCATACGACGTGCCATTCACTGTGAGGATGATTTGCACGGTCGTTCCGGGAATCGCACCGGTGGTAACGATTGATGCGTGCGCGATACCATCGTTGTTCGTCGTCACATCACTCGTCTGTGCGGCTACGCCCATCTCGAACGTCCAGTCTACATGGACCGGGGTATTTGCCACCGCCACGCCACCTTTGAGCAGTTTAATCGTCAGGTTGACAGGCGTATCCGGTTTTGGGTTCGGCGGGTCCACGATCGCCACAATGTCAAAGCCACCAGGCGCTGGGGCGGGCGCGGCGGTTGCCGAGGGCGCGGGTGTCGCGCTGCCGGAAGGAGCCGGAACCGCGTTCCCCGCCGGGACAGGCGCCGTTCCACTCGGGTAGCGCCATGCGTAATACGCCCGCCCGATGTTGCCGTATTCCACCCTGAAGCCATCCGGGTTGCTCGGTGTGTACGTGAGCACGCGTCGCTCGAACCCCTGCATCAGGACATCCTTCTGCATGCCGCCGACCTTGACCGTCGCCCAGATTGGCTCGGTGATCGCCAGGCCGATGGCGGAGAGGCCGCCGAAATCGGGCGCATTGCGGAAGTCCGCGAATGCCTTGGGAAGATTGTGCTTCGTCGTGTCATCGAAACCAGCAGTCACCGCCTGTGGATCGCTCTTCGTGTCGTACGTGCCAAATGAGCCATCGGATTTGTACTGCTTCGTGACGGGCTTGCCGTTGGTGTTCTGCTCCGCCGCCTGTACCTTCGCGAGATCGGCGTAGGTCGGGAACGCGTTGTCCGGATCACCCGCGACCGGCACCTTCGCCGGATCACGCGGCACGAATGTCGTGTCCCCATTCGGCTGCTTGCCGGTGATCAGTTCGACGGTGAGCAGGCCCGCCGTGATCGTGCTGTTCGCACCGAGCTCCATCCGCCCCTTGTCGAAATACTGGACGGTGCGCTTGCCTCCCGCCTCTTTGTAGTCCTCGGGCAGACCATCCGTGAATGGCGACGGCCCCCAGATGTAGGTCTTGCCGCCGGGGTTCGCATCAGTCTTTGCCCAGAGAGCCTTGAACGCATCGTTCGCGAAACCCGCCGCCGAGAGCGACGGAAGCATCAGCACGAGCGCGAGCGCCACACCGAGTATCGCCCCGCCCCGCGCGCATCGCATCCTTCCCCGCATCATTGCTACTCCTTCCGTACCGGAACCGCACCACGGGCACCCGCCCCTATGAACCACGACCCGGCGGGCAGTGTAGCGATCATCGGTGCGCAATGCAAAGGAGCGGATTACTACCCTGCAACGGATGCTGGTTCATCGAATTGACCTGACTGATACTCTTTCGTGGTAGACATGTCGAGGTTGCGTCCTCTTCTCTGCCAGAGCAAAGGAGAGGGGCGGGGGTGAGGTTTCCCCGCCCCCGTGCTACGATACTGCGACGGTGACAGGCGAGACAGGAGTGCGATAGTGCAACGGCGACGCGGCGGTGCGGAAATCATGGTGAATCTGCTGCCGCTCTTTCTCGGCGTGGTGCTGCTGATATTCGGTGTCGCGAGCGGGTCGTGGCGCAATGTGCTGATCGGCATCGCGCTTGCTTGCACGGTGGTTGTCGGCTTTGTCGGGCCGCGCCTCGTTCCGCCCGCGCCCGGCATCAGCGTCGAGCGTGAACGCGCCCGCCGCGCCGTCGCGATCATCCTGCCGAACGGCATTATCTATCTCACGCTTGGCGTTCTCCTGCGCACCGCGATTCCGGCGTCCGAGCGCGGTGGCTCGACCCTCCCGATCATCATCTTCGCGGTCGCCATGGGCATCCTCAGTATCCTCTCCGGCCTCGGTGCCGCCGTCCGCGCGCGCCGGGCAGATGACGTGCCCGCCGCCGTACCGGACGCACACCGGGTAGACGAAGAACAGCGAGGGGAAGCATGACAATGATCGCACTCGCCCCGGCGCGCTTGCGGAACCTCGATGAGATGCTGGCGACCGAATACCTCGTTCCCAACGGCCTCGCCGGCTACACGATGGGTACCGCCGCCGGGGCGCGGACGCGGCAGTATCATGGCTTCCTCGTCGCCGCGCTCGTCCCGCCCGTCGTGCGGACGCTGCTCGTCGCCCAGGTGGATGTCACGGCGCGCGTCGGAAACGACGACTATACGCTCGCCACACATCTGTATGGCGATGGCACGATCAACCCGGACGGATATACGCGCACGATCGCCTTCGCGCTCCTGAACGGCCTGCCGCAGTGGACCTACGCGCTCGGCGCGGGGCGAACACTGACTGAGACGCACTGGCTCATCTCCGGCCAGAACACCGCCGTTCTCTGCGCCACCTACGACGCCCCGACCGACGCGCCGCCCGTCACTCTCCGTTTCACCCCGCTTTGCACCCATCGCGACCATCACCGCCGCACCCGCGCGACTGATCCGCAGTGGCACTGGCAAATCGCACAGGATGGCTCCGCCGTCGCCGTGACGGCATTCGATGACGCGCCGCCCTACTTCCTGGCAGGGTATGGCGTCGATGGTATGCCGGGGCAGTTCACATCGGACGGGACGTGGTACTACAATTTTCAGTTGCCCGCCGAAGATGCGCGCGGCTTTGGTGGCGGCGAGGATGCCTACCAAATCGGGCATTTCGCCGTCACCCTCCAACCGGGTCAATCGGCGCACTTCGCCGCGGCGGTCGAACGGGAGCAGGCGGGATGGTCGAATCTCTCCAGAGCGCTCGAACGAGAGACGGCGCGACGGCAGACAGAGATGACCGGCCTCGGCGTGACCCCAGCGAACGATGTGACCGCGCATCTGCGGCTCGCGGCGGACAGTTTCCTCGTCCGGCGCGGGTTTGTGGAAGACGCCGGCATAACGGTCGTCGCGGGCTATCCGTGGTTCACGGACTGGGGGCGAGATGCGATGATCGCCCTGCCCGGCCTCTGCCTGACGACGGGGCGGGAGTCCGCGGCGGCGGGCATCCTGCGCACCTTTGCGGCGAGCGTCAGCGAGGGGATGCTCCCCAACCGCTTCCCGGATAGCGGCGAGACGGCGGAGTACAACACGATTGATGCGACGCTCTGGTTCTTTCGCGCCATCGAGCAGTATCTGGACGCAACAGGCGACCGCGCCCTGCTCGCCGATCTCTGGCCAACGCTTGTGGAAATCATCGCGTGGCATCAGCGCGGCACGCGCTACCACATCCATGTGGACGTGGCGGACGGCCTCTTGTCTGGTGGCGAACCGGGTGTACAACTGACGTGGATGGACGCGAAGGTCGGTGATTGGGTCGTCACGCCGCGCATCGGCAAGCCGGTGGAGATCAACGGATTGTGGCACCATGCGCTCCGGCTGATGGCCGGGTGGGCAAAGGAATACGGGGCGGACGCCGCGCCCTACACCGCCGCCGCCGCCGCCGCCGCCGCCGGGTTCGTTCAGCGCTTCTGGGACGCCGAGCGCGGCTACTTGCGCGATGTCGTGGACACACCGGACGGCGACGACCCCGCACTGCGCCCGAACCAGTGCATCGCCTTGATGCTGTCAACCTGCCCGTTGCCGGATGCAGACGCCCGTACCGCGCTCGCCGCCGTCACCACGCAGTTACTGACGCCATACGGTCTCCGCACGCTCGCCCCGACCGACCCGCACTACATTGGTCGCTACATGGGTGATCCGGTGGAGCGGGACGGCGCATACCATCAAGGAACGGTCTGGCCGTGGTTGCTTGGCCCGTATGTGGACGCCTTTCTCCGCCTCGGCGGGACGCACGCGCAGGCCCGCGCGCTGCTCGGCCCGCTGGTGGACACGCTGCGGATGGCAGGCATCGGTTCGATCAGCGAAGTCTTCGACGCTGACGCACCGCACGCCCCCGGCGGCTGCCCAATGCAGGCATGGAGCGTCGCGGCCCTCCTCCACCTCTGGCTGACCACCGATGCGGACGACGCGCAGACTACGACACCCGATGTTTCGGCCCGAGCCGTCAGCCCATAGATAGAACGACGAAAGAGTGAACCGCCAAGCCGCCAAGCTCGCCAAGGGGAAACAGAGAGGGATGAATCTTTTGATTCTCTTCTTCGCATTTTTTGGCGGTCTTGGCGTCTTGGCGGTTCAAAACCGGCTCTTGTTCGGTTTGGGCAGAAAAAGAGAACCCATACGGTCGGTGGGAAGAAGAAAGCGGGAATGCCGACCATATGCGGTTCTGCCTATCAATACAGGCAAAGACGCGAATCGGATCACTACGGATACGTGGCTGGCGCGGGCCATTCGAGTGAGGTGAGCACGCGCGGGCCAGTCGGCTGTGGGCTGCCGCCACGCGGCTCCAGCGTAATACCGCACTGCACATACGCATGATCCATCCGCGGCACATTCAGCCGAATGACCGCCGCGCCCTTCGCATCCACGGCGAAGATCGTGATACTGACACGCGTCTGGTCGTCGAGCCGGAACCAGAGTTGGTACGTCTGGTCCGGCGACACCTGCGGCAGGCGCCAGACAGACATCGCTGCCTCATCGAGGTCGGGCGTGAGGTAGATCCGCCCCGAGGCGTTCGGCGCATCCGGCTGCGGCTCCATCGCGTATGTCACCAATCCCTGCTGGCTCAGAATGTCCGAAATTGCCGTGTCGGGGCGCGGTGGGGCATGATCCGTACGCACCTGTAGGCCAACATTCCAGACGAGCAGGAAGAGGAGCGCGCACGCCGCAAAGATGGAGGCAAACCGGTAACGAACAGGTGGCATCGGCACACGCCGACGGCGCGTCCGCTCGCCCCGAATCGAACGCAGCACCCCCTCGCGCAGGAAAGGCGGCAACTCGCTCGGCGCGGCGGTGTATGGGAGCATGCCGATGATGGCACGGTACTCTTCGCAGAGGGCGCGCGCCTCGGGATGCACCGCCAGGTATGCGGCGACCGTCGCCGCCTCATCGGGCGGGAGGGCTTCGAGGGCGTACGCGGCGATTGCTTCGGCCATGCCATCGGGGAGGTCGCCGAGGGGTGGGCTGATCGGCTGGTCGCTCATCGCGCCACCCCCTCTTCGTGCTGTGGATATGGGCGCAACGTATGGAGGCGGTTCCGCAGCGTCTCCATCGCCGTCCGCATCCGCGACTTGACGGTGCCGAGCGGTTCGCCGGTCTGTGTGGCGATCTGCTGCTGCGTCAGGCCGCCGAAATAGGCGAGTTCAATTGCCTGACGCTGCGCGCGGGGCAACATCGCCACCGCCTGCGCAATGACATGCGCCAGCACGATCTGCTCGCTCGTGTCGGCCTGCGATGGCTCGGGAAGCGTGCCACCATCGCTGATGAATGTGCCGTCCGCGATCTTTGCCTGCCGCTGGCGGCTGCGGAGGACATCGAGGGAGCGGCGGCGGGCGATGGCGAAGAGCCAGGCGCCGAATGCCCCCCGCGCGCGGTCGAAGTCCTTCGCGTATTTCCAGAGCCGGAGAAAGGTGTCCTGGACCACTTCCTGTGCTGTCAGTCGGTCCCCCGTGATGCGCAAGGCGAGCGAATAGATCGAGGCGGCGTAGCGGTCATAGAGCGCGCCGAGGGAGATTTCGTCACCGCGCGCGACCGCAGCAACAAGCGTCTCGTCCGTCGCGGACGCCACACTCGCATCGGTCATCCTTTGTGCGATGGCCCGACTCACCGCGCCATCCCCGGCGAGCGCCCCCGCCGCATCCGAGTTTCCCACACGCACGGCACCACTCCCGACTATCGCCGTATCGCCGCATCCTCTACCAAGCAATACGGTGGGAGAGACAAAATGGATTGTTTTCGCATCACACTATCCGCAGGTGCAATGATCGCGCGGCGGCGAAATACATGATCGAATTTGCTCCAACTTCTTCCTGGCCCACCCAGTATACCGCGCAGCACAAACACCAAAGGCCAATTGTTGATCGCGCCAAGGGATTCGGTCATAGTACAGTCATGATTCCAGTAGCGTACGCCACCCTCTTTGATGAATGGAGCAACGAATATGCGAACCTACGGCAGTCAGTCCCTCGTCGCGCCGTTGAAGCGGGTGATGGTCAAGCGGCCAACAGAGAGCGCCGCCGATGCCGCGCGGTGGCGGGAGTTCGGCTACCTGCACGCGCCGGACGCGGAGCGACTGCGGGCGGAGCATGCGGCGTTCGTCGCGCTCGTCGCCGCTTCCGGCGCGGAGGTGCTCTACGAGGATGAGATCGTTCCCGTCCCGATACACCTCCTGGATGCAATCTTCGTCTATGATCCCGCGATCGTCACGGACGCGGGCGCGATCATCGGGCAGCCGGGAAAGCCACTCCGGCGCGGTGAGGACGATGCGATGCGGCGCGCGTTCAGCGAGATCGGCGTGCCGATCCTCGGCATCGTCGGCGGCGAGGCGACGATGGACGGCGGCGACACCCTCTGGCTCGACCATGACACCTTATGTGTCGGCCTCTCCTATCGAACGAACGATGCCGCAATTATTCAGTTGCGCGATCTGCTCGGCCCGCTCGGCGTGACGGTCATGCCATTCCCCTTGGCGCACTGGCGCGGCCCGGCGGAATGCTTGCATCTCATGTCGCTGATTAGCCCGGTTGCGGAGGATCTGGCGGTCGTCTATCCGCCGCTCATGCCGATTCCGCTGATGCGGCTGCTGGAGGAGCGCGGCATCCGACCAATCGTCGTGCCGGATGCGGAGTTTCCGACGCTCGGCTGCAACGTCCTCGCCGTCGCGCCGCGCGATGTCATCATGGCGGCCGGTAATCCGATCACGAGTGCGGCGCTCCGCGCGGCGGGCTGCACCGTGCGCGAGTACGCGGGCGCGGAGATCAGCCTGAACCGCGAAGGTGGTCCCACCTGCCTGACGCGCCCGATTCTCCGAAGCAACGAGCAATGAGGGGCGGCAATTACCCGACACGCTGGATTTCATCGGTTTTTCGCCCCGTTTAGCCCATTGGGATGCGCTAAATTGTGTGCGCAATTTTGACCGTTGGATGCCGAATCCGTATACTTCTTTGTAGAACAGATTTTCTGCATGATGGCGTGTTTGGCCGATGCAGAAGCGATACAGAGAGGTGAGGCAACAGATGGCATCCGAGATGGTTCATTTCATGTATTTGACGCCCGAAACGCCGCCGGTGCGCCCATTGCTCCCGGTATCGCTCTCCGAGGCAATTCTGCGCGAGCGGCTCAATCCGGTGATGGTGGCGACGCTCTGGGGCGCGATGGAGACGACCGAGCCGGTCTGTATTCTCTACCGGCGGGACGACGCGCAAACTTCCGCGCGCGTCGTCTGGCCGGAGCGCATCTGGGTGACGGAGGACAATCATGTCGCCGTCCGCGGCTACGACAGCCGCCGTGGCGCTGTCCGCACCTTCCGCTGCGATCGCATCGCGGACGCACATATTATTGAGCCGTAAGAAGACTGGGGGATGAGATTGCCTGCTGGCGCTCAGTCCCTCGGCGCTTCCTTGCCACCGAGCCAGGGCATCATCTTGCGCAGTTGCGCGCCGACGCGCTCGATCTCGGAGTCCTGCGCTTCGTGGCGCATCGCCATGAACTTTTCGCGGCCACCGCTCTCGTTTTCGGCGATCCACTGGCGGGCGAATTTGCCGCTCTGAATGTCCTGCAAGACGAGTTCCATCTTCTCGCGCGCCTCGTCGTCGAAGATGCGCGGGCCGGACGTGTAGTCGCCGTACTCCGCCGTGTCGGAGACGGAATAGCGCATGTAGGACATGCCGCCCTGGTACATGAGGTCCACAATCAGTTTCATCTCGTGCATGACCTCGAAGTAGGCAATCTCTGGCTGATAGCCGGCGTTCACCAGCGTCTCGAAGCCGTTGCGGATCAGCGAGGTAACGCCGCCGCAGAGGACGGCCTGCTCGCCGAAGAGGTCGCTCTCCGTCTCCTCCTTGAAGGTCGTCTGCACGACGCCCGCTTTCGTCGCTTTCATCGCCTTCGCGTAGGCGAGGGCGCGTTGGTGGGCGGTGCCCGTCGGGTCCTGCTGCACGGCGATCAGCGCTGGGACGCCGACACCCTCGACGTACATACTGCGGACGATATGGCCCGGCCCCTTCGGCGCGATCATCGCGACATCTATATTTTCTGGCGCGACGATCTGGTCGTAGTGGATGCTGAAGCCGTGTGCGAACATCAGCATCGCACCCGGCTTGAGGTTCGGCGCGACATCCGCCGTGTAGACCTTGCCTTGCAAGTGATCCTGTAGGAGCATCATCACGATGTCGGCGTCCTTGACGGCGTCGCCAGTGCTCTTAACGGTCAGGCCGTCCGCTTCCGCCTTCGCCTTGCTCTTTGAGCCTTCGTACAACCCGACGACGACGTTCACGCCGCTGTCGTGCAGGTTGAGGGCGTGCGCGTGACCCTGGCTGCCGTAGCCGATGATCGCGACGGTCTTGCCGTCGAGCAGTTTCAAATCCGCGTCGCTGTCGTAGTAGATGATTGCCGGCATCGTGCTTCCTTCCCATCAATCGAACAATAGATAATGATTCTAACCGCTAAGACGTCAGGAATGCTATGAGAGGCCTTAACGCAGAGCGCACAGAGATGAGAAAAAGAGATCCACTCTGTGCGCTCTGCGTCCTCTGTATTCTCTGCGTTCGGTTCCCTTCTTTCTCTCTCTTTGTGTCTTCATGGTTCAAATTCCCCCTCTTCCTACAGCATCAGGCAGGCGTCCGCCGCCAGCCAGAAGAGTTGCTCGCGCACGGTGTGGGTCGTCCAATCGCGGGAGTCCCACTCGCCGCTCAGATCGTCGCCACCGTAGAGCAGTTGGCCGAACTGCACGCCGCGAAATTGGGCGACGGCGAAAAAGGTCGCCGCCTCCATCTCGACCGTTAGGCATCCCTCGGATTGGCGCAGGCGCGTCTTCTCACGCGTCTCACGGTAGATGCCGTCCGTCGTCCACGTCTTGCCGGTACGATATGGCACACCGTGTCGCGCCAGTGTCGCCTCGATGGCCGCGACGGCTTCCGGCGTGGCAGCAACCTCCCGGCTTGGCGGCAGGTAATGGTAGGATGTTCCTTCGTCCCGCACGGCGCGATCCGGCACGATAACATTACCAACCGCGATTGCGTTGTTGAGAACGCCCGCCCCGCCGCAGGCGATGAACTTCCGGCAGCCATGCGCGATTGCTTCTTCCAGAATGAACGCGGCGAGCGGCGCACCGACGCCAGGGTGAAAGAGCGCGACACGCTGCCCATCGTGCTCGAACTCGTAGAGCGGGTGTGGGCCGAACTCGCTCCGCATCTCCCCAATCTCGCGCGTCCGTCCCTGATCGCGTAATTGCGCGATCACATCCTGGAAGAAACAAACGACGCAATGCTCCGGCGCCCGCCCGGACGGCGTGACGATGTGTGACGGCTCGAAAATCGCCTCCCGCGTCGGATCGAACTCCAGAATCGGAAACTCCCGCTCAATCCCGCTACTCATCGGGAAATTGCCGGGAAACTAACCGCGAAGGCGCGAAGGACGCGAAGAAAATGCAGAGAGAACTGGAAATCGTCGAATGCTCATTCTTCCTTTCCCTCTTCGCGTCCTTCGCGCCTTCGCGGTTCAAACGTTCTCCCGTCATGCGACGTCTTCGCGGAGGCGGGCGGGAGCATCGGCGGGGGCGCTGGGGCGGGTCATGACGACGGTGCCGGTGCGCGCGATCTCGCGGATGCCGAAGGGTTGCAGGAGGCCGAGGAAGGAATCAACCTTGTCCGCCGGGCCGGAGATTTCGATCACCAACTGGTTGTGCGAGACATCCACGATCTGGCCGTTGAAGATCGTCGTCAGTTGCATGATGTCCGCGCGGTTCTGCGCCGTCGCATTCACTTTGATGAGCGCCAGTTCCCGCCGCACATGCGGCTCGGTCGTGATGTCCGTCACCTTCAGCACTTCGAGCAATTTGTAGAGTTGCTTCGAAACCTGCTCGACTGTCTCATCGTCACCATTGAAGACGAACGTCATGCGGGACAGGCCCGGTTGCTCGCAGTGGCCAACGGTCACGCTCTCCGCATTGAAGGTGCGGCGGCGAAACAAACTCATCACCCGGTTCAGGACGCCCGGCTGATCCTCCACGAGGCAGACGAGCGTGTGTGTGCGTTCAGTCATTGGCTTCTCCTGTAGTTCGGAGTTCGGAGTTCGAGGTTCGAAGAAGGGATTTCCGCGCCCCTGTTCTTCGAACTCCGAACTCCGAACCCGTTAGGTCGGGTCCGCAAAGACCATTTCCTCATTGCCGCTGCCGGGGCCGACCATCGGATAGACGTTCGCCTCGCGCTCGGTGCGGAAGTCAATCAGGACGGGGCCGTTCGTCTCCTGCGCCCAGCGGATTGCCGCGTCCACCTCGGCATGCGTCTCGACGCGGCGAGCGGGGACGCCGTACGCCGCCGCGAGCATCAGGAAGTCCGGGCTGGAGATCGGTGTCGCGGAGCGGTTGCGCTGATGAAAGAGGTCCTGCCACTGGCGCACCATGCCGAGGTAGCCGTTGTTGATGATACCAATCTTGACCGGATACCCCTCCTGCACGATTGTTTGTAGTTCGTGGAGAGACATCTGGAAGCCGCCATCGCCGACGATGGCCCAAACTTCGCCCCCTGGTTTTCCGGCCTGCGCGCCCATCGCGGCCGGCAGGCCGAAGCCCATCGTGCCGAGGCCACCGCTCGTGATGTTCTGGCGCGGCGTGTTGAAGATGTAATATTGCGCCACCCACATTTGGTGCTGCCCGACATCCGTCGCGATTGTCGCGTCGTCGTCCGTCAGTTCACTCAGGCGATCAATAACGTATTGGGCGGAGAGGACTTCGCCGCCGTCGCGGTCTGCGACGATGCGCGGCGGGTGCGCATCCTTCATTTCCTCGATCTGCGCCAGCCACTCGGTATGCTCGGCGGGTTCGAGTTCGGCGGCGAGCATATGGAGGCTCGCCTTCGCGTCGCCGACGACGGGCACATCGGCACGGACATTCTTGCCGATCTCCGCCGGGTCAATATCCATGTGGATGACCTTCGCATTGCGCGCGAAGGAAGAGAGCCGACCCGTCGCGCGGTCGTCGAAGCGCATGCCGACGGCGAGCATCACATCGGCACGATTGACGGCGCGGTTCGTGTGCGCGTGGCCGTGCATGCCCAGGAGGCCCATCGAGAGCGGATGGCTCTCTGGGAAAGAACCGAGGCCGAGCCAGGTATTGACAACGGGAATCCGCGCCTTCTCCGCCAGTGCGAGCAGTTCGGCGGCGGCGCCCGCAATCAATACGCCTTGCCCGGCGATGATGATCGGCTTCTGTGCCTCGCGGAGCAGTTTCGCCGCCGACCGAATCTGCCGGTGGTTCGGCATAATCGTCGGGCGGTAGCCGGGCATACTGACCGCGCGTGGATACTCGTACTGTACCTCTTCGAGGAAGCAGTCCTTCGGCATATCCACGAGCACTGGGCCGGGTCGGCCGGTGCGCGCCAGATGGAAGGCTTTCTTCAGCGTCGGCGCGATCTCCGCAGCGGTGTTACAGAAGAAGTTGTGTTTCGTGACGGGGAGCGTGACGCCGATAATGTCCGTCTCCTGGAAGCCGTCCTTGCCGATCAAATGGCGAACGACGTTGCCCGTGATCGCGACCATTGGCGAAGAATCCATCATCGCGGTGGCGATGCCGGTGACGAGGTTCGTCGCGCCGGGGCCAGAGGTGGCGATGCAGACGCCGACCTTGCCGGTGGCGCGGGCGTAACCGTCCGCCATATGCGCCGCCATCTGCTCATGCCGCACGAGGACATGATGGAAGGGGTAGCGCGGGATGGCATCGTAGAGGGGGATGACCGCACCGCCCGGATAGCCGAAGACCGTCTCCACGCCCTCTTCGACGAGCGCGCGGCAGACCGCGTCCGCCCCCCGCGTGCGTGTCCCCTGCCACGAGGCGATCAAGTCCGCGTGCTCGGCGCGCGGCATCGCGGTCGGTGTCGTCATCGTCAGTTCGTCTCGCTCGCGTGTGACGACCATCGCCCCACTCCTTCCTTCTGCTGCATTCACAAAAAAGACCCCCCGATGTGGGAGGCGCCTGCGTCACTGTCATTCCAATCGTTGCTATCCTGACGCCTGCCTCCCATTGCACACGCGCGTTACCGGTACGGCAACGCGCCGAGTAATAAGGAGTGCACGCCCTGTAACCAAAACAAAAAGAACCGCGCTGGCGAGCGCGGCGGGGGCGAAGATGGACGTATGACGACGTGCGGCGTCTGCTGCCGCGTTCGTTGCCCTTTGCTGTTCCATCGTTGCCATCATCGCGCTATCCCTCGCTCTGTGCAGCAGGTTATGCAGGTTTGACTATACCAGCGGCACCGAAAGGTGTCAAGCACAATTCTGCCCCCTGCGCTCGCCAATGTTCTATGCCGATGGAATCGTTGTTCACCCGCCGGGCTTCGTCCATCGCCAGTGCAAAGACTTTCCTGGCACGCGGCGTCAGACCGGGGTCGCCGACGATCAAACATCCGAATATCGCGACAAGCCACCCCTTCCTATACCCTACGCCGAGTGATGGAAGGAGTCGCGGGTGGGTTCTTTCGATTACCTATACCCATTGGAGGGCGGTTGCCGCCGCCTTTCCCAATCGAGCGGTTTCCGGCTACACTGCGTGATACGCATACGTTCTTTTGGCAGTACGTATCGCCAAAGGTACGCATCATTTGGATTGGAATAGTGAAGGAGGACGCAGCATGGCGAAGACGATAGCGGTCATCGGATTAGGGGCGCTTGGCGAGCCGATTGCGGCGACGCTCATTAAGGCGGGATTCACTACCCTTGTCGTGCCGCATGTCAGCCGCACGTCGGCGGAGCGGCTGGCGTCGCAGGGCGCAACCATCGTGGACACGCCGAAAGAAGCGGCGGCGCGGGCCGATTTCGTCCTGACCTGCGTGCCGGATGGGCCGGAACTGACCGAAACCGCGCTCGGCACAAACGGGATCATCGAGGGGGCGAAGGCGGGCACAGTTGTCATTGATATGAGCACCGTCTCCCCGACCTACACGCGCGAAGTCGCGACGAAACTGGCGGAGAAGGGCGTCGGGATGGTAGACGCGCCCGTCTCCGGTGGCCCGCCCCGTGCCGCGACGGGCGAACTGACGATCATGGTCGGCGGAGATGACGCGACGGTCGCGAAGGCGAAGCCGGTGCTCGACGCGCTCGGCTCCGGCGGCAAGACGGTCACGCATGTCGGGCCGATTGGCGCGGGCGAGATGGTCAAACTGGCGAACCAGTACATCATCAGCGCGGTCATGATTGCTAACGCCGAGGCGCTGACGCTCGCCGTCAAGGGCGGCGTGGACGCGCAGACCGTCAAAGGGGTGCTCTCCACCGCGACGGCGGGGAATTACCTCCTGAATAACTGGATTGATCGGACGATCTTCAAGGATGAATACACCCCCGGCTTCTCGATGAAACTGCTGCGCAAGGACCTCAACGCGGCACTCAATGCGGCAAAGGATTTGGGTGTGCCGACGGAGATTGGCTCCCGCGCGATTGAGTTGTACGACCGAGGCCTCGCCGCAGGCATGGCGGCGGACGACTACAGCGGGGTCAGTCGCTTCGCGCAGGACGCCGCGAATGTCACGATCGCCACCGGCAAGCCTCGCCACGGGGAGGGCGCCAAGTGACTGCCACAACAAAAGCCGCACCGGGCACGTACAACGACGGGTCACTCACGGGTACATGGGCGCTCGTTCTCGGCGCGTCGAGCGGCTTCGGCGAAGCAAATTCGCTCGCCCTCGCGCGGGCCGGGGCGAACATCATGGGTGTCCACCTCGACCGCCGCAACACGATGCCGAATGTCGAGCGCATTACCAGTGAAATCGAAGGGATGGGGCGACAGGCGCGCTTCTTCAATATTAATGCCGCCGATCCCGCAGCGCGTACAGAGGCGCTGGACAAGGTTGCGGCGGCGATCGGGCCGGGCGGCGTGCGCGTTGTCCTCCACTCGCTCGCTTTTGGTACGCTGAAGCGGTTCGTCGGCGACGATGTGATCAATCAGAAGCAGATGGACATGACGCTCGATGTCATGGCGCACTCGCTCGTCTACTGGGTGCAGGACCTCGTCGCGCGCGGGCTTCTGAGCGAGGGCGGGCGCGTCTGGGCGATGACCTCGGCGGGCGGGCATCGGGCGTGGCCGTCGTACGGCGCGGTTTCGGCGGCGAAGGCGGCATTAGAGTCGCATATCCGCCAACTGGCTGTCGAATTGGCAACACAGAAGATTGCCGTCAATGCAATCCAGGCGGGCGTCACCGACACCCCCGCCCTCCGCAAAATCCCCGGTAACGATGCGCTGATTGAGTACGCCGCCCGCGTCAACCCCGGTGGCCGCCTCACGACACCGGATGATGTCGCCAGCGCCATCGTCGCCCTCTCCGGCGCGGGCACCGGCTGGATGACCGGCAACGTTATCCGTGTGGACGGCGGCGAAGACATCGTTGGGTAAGACTGAGGACTGAGGACTGCGCGATACAGGGACGAGGCGAAAGCCTTGTCTTTCCCCCTTCCTCGCGGGAAGGGGGCAGGGGGTTAGGTATGCCACGCGTGTGTGTCGTCACGGGTGGGGCGAGTGGAATCGGCTACGCGATTGCCGAGCGCTTTCTGCGCGGTGGAGATGCGGTCGTCGTGCTGGACAACAACGCGGCGCAATTGGCGGCGGTGACACCCACGCTCGCGGCACTCGGTTTAGTCGCGTGCGTCCACGGCGATGTCTCGGTAGATGCCGATCTCGAACGGACGGCGGCTGCGGCGGACGGACTTGGCACGCTCGGCATCTGGGTGAACAATGCCGCGTATAACATCATCGGCGCGATCCACGAGATTGACCGGGAGACCTATGACCGGGGCATGGCAGTGGACTTCGGTGGTGTCTTCTGGGGTACGGCTATCGCGGTGCGCCGGATGCTCGCGAGTGGCGGCGGGACCATCATCAATATTTCGTCGGTGCAGGCGCTCGTCGGGCTGCGCGGCTTCCCGGCCTATGCGGCGTGCAAAGGGGCGATCATCTCGCTGACGCGGCAGGTCGCAACCGAGTATGCCGGGCGCAACATCCGCTGCAACGCCATCGCGCCGGGCCTGATTGCTACGCCGATGAACGACAAACTGCTCGCCGAATCCGACGACCCGGAGGCGCTCAAGAAATCATGGGACATCCTCTGCCCGACCGGCCGCTACGGTAAACCGGAAGACATCGCCGAAACCGCCTGGTTCCTTGCCTCCGAAGGCGCGTCCTTCATCACCGGTCAGGTCATCCAGGTAGACGGCGGCGCCACCATCGTCGCGCGTGGTCAGTAACGGGAAATGGAAACCGGAGACTAACCGCAGAGACGCAGAGGACGCAGAGAAACACAGAGGAAGAAAAGAGGATAAAAGCAAACCTTCTTTCTCTCCTCTTCCCTCGCTGCGTTCTCTGCGTCTCTGCGGTTCAATCGCTTTCTCTTCTTTCGCGGGGGAGTGTGCTATGGCAGGGGACGGGTCGCTGAAAGGAACGTGGGCGGTGGTGTTGGGGGCGTCGAGCGGGATTGGGGCGGCGTGCGCGGTGGCGCTGGCGGAGGCGGGGGCGAACATCGTTGGTGTGGCGCTCGGGCGGCGGCAATCGCGCGGGACGGCCGAGGAAGCGAAAGCGGCGATTGAGGCGGCGGGGCGACGTGCGTGGTTCATCCGCGCCAACGCTGCCGACGCGCAGGGCCGCGCGAAAGTATTGAATGAGATCGCGTCGGCGGTCGGCCCGGGCGGCGTACGGGTGCTCATTCATTCGCTTGGCTTCGGATCGCCGGTGCGCTTCATCGGCGGAGAACCGTCGGTACGGGGTGTGCCGTTCCCGCGCCAGATGGAGATGACACTCGATGTGATGGCGCTCTCGCTCATCTACTGGACGCAAGACCTTATCGCGCGGGACCTGATGGGGCACGGCGGGCGCATCCTCGCGATGAGCAGCCATGGTGCGCACCGTGTCCTGCCGGGGTACGGCGCGGTCGGCACGGCGAAGGCGGCGTTGGAGGCAAATGTGCGCGAACTCGCTGTCGAACTGGCGCCGTGCGGCATCACCGTCAATACTATCCGCGCCGGGTTGACCGACACACCGTCGTTTCGCTCCATTCCGACATCCACTGAAATGCTCGACCGGGTCCAGCGGAGCCACCCCGCCGGGCGGATCACGACACCGCAGGATGTCGCGGGCGCAGTTGTCGCTCTTTGCTCTGCCGGGTGCGGCTGGATTACCGGCAACACAATCAGCGTGGACGGCGGTGAGAGCATTGTGGGATGACCGATGGAGAAGCGCGCCGGAATGTCTGCCTCCATCTATTGCTCAACAAGCCCTTGTTTGGTACACTCTCGTTGTAAGAAGCGTCGTGCGTGCGCGGCGTGGACACCTTAACAATGTGGGGATGCGTGGTTTCGACAGGGTGCTAGGTCGAGTTGGTGCAGGCCGAGGTTGACCAGGCCTCGTTAAATAGGGTTACGCCAGTAACTGGCACACAAGAACTCGCAATCGCCGCCTAAGTAGCGACGACGTTCGCCCTCTCCTCGGCCTGGTGGGAGAGGTGTCGAGCGACATAATGCCGGGATGCTGCGAGCCGGATCGCCCGCTAGGGCTCGCCTAAGATTAGCAGACTAGTATGACGTAACCCCGTCGGTGGGGGTGCGGCACGCGAAACTAAAACGCCGACTACGCCTGGAGTGCCATCCGGTTGAACATTTTGGACGGGGGTTCGACTCCCCCCATCTCCACCATTTTCTTCGTTTGAATCGACAATGACTGATTACCCTTGCTATCGCAAGGGATTCTGCTGTGCCCTTCGGTGAGTAACGCGCGCGGTTGTCGTTTATGACGCTTCTTCAACGTTGAGAATGCATAGTCCGTTAGTTGGGGAGATGGACAACTCCAATATACGTCTATGAAGAGTATGTAGACCAGGACTTACCCAAAGTCGCGTGACGACGCTTCGGGTCACCAACCTACACCCTTGCCCCCTCCTGCGAGGAGGGGAAATCCGGCCCCTCCCTCGCGGGGAGGGGTCGGGGAGAGGTCAATCCCGACGTCGAATAAGCCCTGATTTCTAACGATGGCTAGTAAATTGCTACGTCAGATGTGCAAACATGGCGGGTCTGATATGTGTGCTGGGTACGGGGTTGTCCGTACGGGTGTATCGCGGAAATGTCGAATTGAAGGAGCGGAGCAAGAACATGCGTCGGGGCCGGTGTTGCTGCTTATGCGGGTTGCTTCTGCTCGTCGTTCTGCTCGTCGGCTGCGGAGGTTCCAAGGCGCAATCACCCCCCCCACTTGATGCTGTGCGCGCCCCGGTGGGGGCGACGCCGACTCTCCACCGTCCGTCTTCCACAGCTTCCCATCCCTCGTCCACTGCCGTCGCAACACGTTCCGAAGTGCCGACGAAGGCGTACGAGACGCTCCGTTACGTCGAGTCGCACAACGGCGATCCGCCGCCTGGCTATACGGGCGGGACGATTTTCGAGAACCGCGAGCGACGATTGCCAGCGGGCCACTATAAGGAATACGATGTGGACCCGAGAGCGCCGGGAGGCCGCAACGCTGACCGGCTCGTGATCGATCAGGATAACGGCAGGGCCTACTACACATCCGATCACTACGACACGTTTATCCCTCTTTCGTCGGGGCAGTGAAACATGGCAAGGATGTGGGACGGCTGGAACATGCTGCTTACCCCGCGCTCACCGTGGGCGCATCTCGTCTGCGCGGCGGAACGCGACCTCGCGATCGCGCTATGCACTGACGCACCGGCGAACGTCGGCGCAGTCGTCCGCATGCTGCACGGCAGTCGCTGCGTCACGAAGCGCGGTCTCATGCAGGAGTGGGGGGCGGCCCTCCAATTCCCGTACTATTTCGGTGAGAACTGGGATGCCTTCGAGGAGTGTGTCAACGATTTGGAATGGCTGCCCGCGCGCAGTTATATCTTCGCCGTGACCGACGCGGAGCGCCTGCTGCCTGAGGCTGACTTCGCAACCCTCATCCACATCCTCGATGCTGCGGCCACCCGCTGGGAGAGCGGGACGGAAGCCGGACCCAATCGCACGACTTTGCCCGTCTCCTTCCATGTCATTTTCCAATGCGATCCAGAAAACGACGTCGAAATACGCCGTCGCTTCGAGAATGTAGGGATCGCGTTGGGGGTGTTGCCCCCGCCTGGACCGTGACCGGGCGATGTCCATTACCGAAATGTGGCACTTGTTGAGCGAGCGGAAGGGTACGGTAGCCGTGTCCCGGTTGATGGCATATGTCTACGCGCGATCACTGCGTATGACAGGATGACGTCACGCCCGCACGCTCTCGATCTCGTCGATCAGCCGCGCCGCATGATCCACGTCGAGTACTTCGACAGCGGCGTCGGCCGCCGTGCTGGTCATCAGATAGCCGCCCGATGCGGATGGTTCGAGCGTGTACGTCACGCCCTCGGATTCGTGGGTGTAAGCGGGACGCGCAGGTGTGGCCCCTGCCACGGGGCGATCACCCAACGGCTCAAAACGGCGATTATTGACGGCGAAAATCGCTGACATCGTGGCAATCCTTTCTTCGCGGTACCCGACGAACTGCCGTGTGTAACGTCTTTGAGACACATGTTTGCTTCGGGACTATGATTTCCTGTATCTAAAATATGATACCACACATCCGTCGGCTGGCAGTCGTCACCACGATCGGTGTCACGTTCATCGGACAGATAGAAAAGATCAGCACAACATAGCCGCCCGGCTCGCGCGGCGGTGCGCGTCGTCGAAGGTGGTCGTGGAGGCATACGTGAATCGGACACCCACGCTGCCGAGCATTTTGTTGGTCCTCTCGTTTCGGGCAGCACTCCGAAAGAACTTTGTGGTCGCTCTCTGCTCGTAGCCACGCACTTCGCTCATGCGTCGCACGCGTATTTGCCACATACTACATTTCCGGTGTAGGGTGGAATGGGTTGCGGTGTTATACAATGAGGAGATACGCATCTGATGCGACGATGGGCTGTAGCATTGATCCTACTCACGCTCCTTGTTGGATGCGGCGGTGCGAGCAAGCCGACATCCACACCGACCGTCGTACCGACGCCAATTGTCGTACCGACGCCGACTGTTGCACCGACACAGGCCGCCGAGGCGATTCCGACAGTAGTCCCGTCTATCGTGCCCGCGACACCGACCGTCGCGCCGACGCCGACCGTCGCGCCGATGCCGACGGAAATCCCGCCCGCCACACCGACGAGCGCACCGGCTCTTCCTCCGACCGACGTGCCTCCAACCGCGACCGCTGTGCCTCCGACGGCGATAGCCGCTACGGCCGCACCGGCTGTCACAAGTCCGAGCGACGTTTTGGCTGCCCAGCACGTCGGCGATAACGGTAACGGGTACGGCTTCAATGTCTGGGGCCTGAGCGACAGTGCCTCTGCCCGCACCAACGTCTACGCCAACGTGCAAGGGGCTGGCTTCGGCTGGATGCGCCAGCAGGTTTCCTGGGCGGCGATGGAGCCACAACGGGGTACCTTCCGCAGCACGACCGCCACGCAACTCGATCAGTTTGTCAGCGGCGCGAGCGCGAAGGGCTTGAACGTGATGCTCAGCGTCGTCAAGTCTCCCGACTGGGTCGGCGCGAAGGGCGGCCTGCCAACCAAGACCCAGGACTTCAGCGATTTCATGTCCTTCCTCACCCAGCGATACGCGGGCCGGGTGCAGGCGTACGAGATCTGGAACGAAGAGAACTACGCCATCGAGACGGGCGGCAAGGTCAATGTCGCGGCGTATTTGCCGATCCTCAGGGCGGGGTATCAGGCGGTCAAGGGGGCCGACCCGACGGCGGTCGTCGTCTTCGGTGGCCTGACACCTACGGGCATCAACGACCCGTCCATCGCGCTCAATGATGTCGAATATCTGCGCCAGATCTACGCCCTCAACGGTGGCGAGATCAAGCAGTACTACGACGTACTCGGTGCGCATCCCGGCTCCAACTGCAATCCGCCGGATACCTCGTACCCGGACAACCCTGCCACGACGCCATGTGGCACCGACCCGGATGGCGGTAGGAGTTACACGAAGGACAACTCGTTCTACTTCAAGCGTATTCTTGAGATACGCAAAGTGCTGGAAGATGCCGGGGAGGGTGGCAAGAAGATATGGTTGACGGAGTTCGGCTGGACGACGGCGAATCAGGCGCCAGGGTATGGATATGGGAAGTTCGTCTCCGAGCAGCAGCAGGCGCAATACCTCGTGCGTGCCTTCGAACTGGGGAAGTCGTATCCGTGGATGGGGGTGATGTTCGTGTGGAACCTGAACTTCGCGACGATCACGCAGCCGAGCGACGAGAAATACCCCTGGGCAGTGCTGAAGAGCGACTGGTCTCCGCGACCTGCATACACCGCGCTGAAGACGATGCCCAAGTGACAAAGGACTGTGGCCTGAGGCTAGACCCGCATGACTGTAGCGGAACGAATCGTGCATGGTTCCAACCGGGAGATGGCGAGAGACGTTGATAGTGGTGGAAGACATCGGATGCTGGATGCAGTGGATGTGCGGCCTCTCCTTGAACGATGCCAGCGGCACGATCGTATCGCGTTTGCCGAATTGTTCGAGCCGTATCATCAGCGTGTCTTCCGCAGCGCCTATGTCATCGCGCACCGCTCGGAAGCGGCGGACGACATCACGCAACTCGTCTTCGTCGAACTTTTCGCGGGCGCCGTCGCTGCCGTGCTGATGCTTCTTGCGCTCGTTACCCCGGCCGGGCGTCTCGCCGCTGCCAATGTCACACATGGTGTGCAGAACGCGACGCAGACGGTCATCACGACCGTGAAGCAGATCGCCTCCGGTACGAGCGACAGCGGCACGCCGTCCCCACAGGGAACATTGCTCGTCCCCAATGCGACCGCACCGATCGCGTACCCGACGGAAACGGTCAGCCCGCCGTAGCGCTGATCCAACCGATAGGGAAGAAAAGCGCTATGGTGAGCAACGCAATAAGCAACATGTCGCAGCCACCGCCCGTCCAAACGAGACGCCGCATTCGCATCCACAATCGCTGCGGGAACCACACAAGGGGGTTGGGGGTTAGGAACCCAACGTCACTGGTTCGATGACGGTGATCTTCTCCTTGCCGCCGTAGAAGTCCCACCACGGCTTCGCGCCCGTGGCGAGGACGGCGTTGAGCATCTCGATGTTTTGCACGCCCCGGTCTTCCAGCCAGGCGCGCAGGGCATCCGCGCCGCCTTTGCCGTAGATGGGGATGCCATCCTGCCACGTCGCGCGGCCGCAGAGAACGCCCGCGAACGGGGTGCCCGCTTCGGCGGCAAGTGCCAGTGTCTCACGGAAAACCTCGTCCGTGACGCCTGCGCTCAGGTAGATGAACGGCACCCGCGAGACAGCAGCCGCTGAAACAAAGAGCGCCTTCGCCTCGTCGCGGCTGTAGGCGACCTGTCCGTCCGTGTTCGCGATCGCACCCTCGACATAGCGCATGTTGACCGGCACTTCCACCTTCAGCACGTCTACACCGTAGCGTGGCTGCGAGAACTCGCGCATGTACTTCGTCACCTTGTCCGGCTTGACCTTCGCGAAGGTGAACCCCTTTTCGTCGCCGACCGCGTCGCTGTAGGCGAGCGGTTCGAGAAAGAAGGGGATGTCGTTGGCGCGGCACTCCGCACCGACGCGCTCGATAAAGGCGTGCTTGATCGTGTTGATCTGCGCGTCGTCATCGGGATCGTAGTAGAGAAGAATCTTGATGACGTTCGCGCCAACCTCTTTGAGCCGCCGCACCGACCATTCCGGCAGCAAATCCGGCAGGCGGCCCTTGACCGTCGCGTCGTAGCCCGTCTCCTCATAGGCGAGTAGGACGCCTGCGTTCTTCGCCCGCCGCTTCATCGCTTCCAAGCCGTACTCCGGGTCGAGCAGAATCGCGCTGGCGTACGGCGTCAGCACTTCACTGACAATCGCCTTGAACTCGCTCAGTTCCGCCGCATCAACATCGTCAGTTCCTTTGGCCTTGGCAATCGCCTTCCGTAGTGAGCCGCGCTGATCCATCGCCGCTGCGGCGATCATCCCTCGATCGTTCGCGACCGCATTGATTCCGTCAAACTTCCCCTGCGTCATACGAACAGTGCCGCCAGTCGGTGTACTCATGTGGACGCTCCTTTTTGAACCGCCAAGACGCCAAGGACGCCAAGAGGGAACGAGGAATACAGGGAAATGAAACACCTCTTAAATTCCTCTTTTCTCCTCTCGTCTTGGCGTTCTTGGCGTCTTGGCGGTTCATTTTGCTTTCCGCGCGCGGTAGCGGCGGATCAGGGTATTGGTCGAGCTGTCGTGCGTGAGGTGCGGTTCGTCCGCCGATTCGAGTTCGGGGATGATCCGCTGCGCGAGCGCCTTACCGAGTTCGACGCCCCACTGATCGAAGGAATTGATATGCCAGATCGTGCCCTGCGTGAAGACGCTGTGCTCGTAGAGCGCGACGAGCGTGCCGAGCATTTCCGGGGTCAGCCGCTCCGCGAGGAGGGTATTCGTCGGGTGGTTCCCCGCGAAAGTCCGATGCGGCACGAGCCAGTCCGGATTCCCTTCGGCCTTCACCTGCTCCGATGTCTTGCCGAAGGCCAGCGCTTCCGTCTGCGCGAAGACGTTTGCCATCAGCAGGTCGTGATGATTGCCGAGCGGGTTGAGCGTCTGGTAGAAACCGATGAAGTCGCAGGGGATCAGTTTCGTCCCCTGATGGATCAGTTGATAGAAGGAGTGCTGGCCGTTCGTGCCCGGCTCGCCCCAGAAGATCGGGGCAGTCTCGTAGTTCACCCGGTGGCCTTCGAGGTCTACTGACTTGCCGTTCGACTCCATCGTCAGTTGCTGCAAGTAGGCCGGGAACCGCTTGAGATACTGCTCGTAGGGCAGCACCGCAACCGTCTGCGCGCCGAAGAAGTCAGCGTACCAGACGGTGAGCAACCCCATCAGGACGGGCAGATTCTGATCGAACGGCGCGGTACGAAAATGCTCGTCCATCGCGTGGAATCCGGCGAGCATCTGGCGGAAATTGTCGGGGCCAATGGCGATCATCGTCGAAAGGCCAATCGCCGCGTCCATCGAGTACCGCCCGCCGACCCAATCCCAGAAGCCGAACATATTGGCGGTGTCTATGCCGAATTTTTTGACTTCCTCCGTGTTCGTCGAGACGGCGACGAAGTGTTTGGCAATTGCCGCGTCATCGTGGAGAGTGGCGAGGCACCAGTCACGCGCGCTGTGCGCGTTGGTGAGCGTTTCGAGCGTCGTGAAGGTCTTGGAGGAGACGATAAAGAGCGTTTCCGCCGGGTCGAGATCGCGCGTCGCCTCCACTATGTCGGTGCCATCCACATTGGAGACGAAGCGGAAGATCATCGCGCGGTCGCTGTAGTGCTTCAGCGCCTCGTACGCCATCACGGGGCCGAGGTCCGAGCCGCCGATGCCGATGTTGATGACGTTTTTGATACGCTTGCCGGTGTAACCCGTCCATGCGCCACCCCGAACGCGCTCCGAGAAATCTGCCATCTTGTCCAGCACGGCGTGAACTGCCGGTACGACGTTCTCGCCGCCCACAATGATCGTCGCGTCGCGCGGGGCACGCAGGGCGGTGTGGAGCACCGCGCGCCGCTCCGTGACATTGATCTTCTCGCCGGAAAACATTGCATCAATCCGCTCGCGCAACCCGGCGCTCTCAGCCAGCCGCAGGAGCAATTGGATCGTCTCGTCCGTGACGCGGTTCTTGGAGTAGTCGTAGTAGATGCCGACGGCCTCGCGCGTCATCCGCTCGCCGCGCTGCGGATCGTCGGCGAAGAGCGTGCGGAGATGCACATCGCGCATCGTTTCGTAGTGCGCCTGAAGCGCCTGCCACTCCGGCCGCTCGGTGAGCGGTGGTGGGCTTGCGGTCGCGGTCATCGTCGCTTCCTCCTTCGGAACGTTGGTAGCGTAGGCTTCAGCTGGCGTCCCTCACAGGGGAGCGGAACGCAGGCGGAAGCCTACACTACCGGGTGGTGAGAAATGCGGGCAAGTCATACCCCAGCAAATCGCCGATGCGCTCGACGATGATGTCCGCTACCGGGTACTTCGCGATCTCCTGCGGGTCGTGTGCGTAGTGGCCTTGCTTCGGAAAAACGGTCGTCAGGCGGTCGCCCCAGATTTCCTTGACCGCAGCCAGGATGCGCACTTTGTCGTCTATCAGCACGTAATGCTCCGCCGGATAGCGCCGCGCGACATCGTCCAGTTCGCGCTCCTTGTGAATGTAGATGAGCACATCGCCGCCGACTGCTTCCCAGAGAGCGGAACGCTCGATCTTGCGCGGCTGGAAGACGACATCGCCGTCTGAGAGAATCACCGTTGGCCCCCAGGTGCGACACCGCTCGATCACATCGAGCGAATTGGGGAAGAGCCGGTTCGCGAATGGGTAGTTGATGAGAAAGGAGGAGACGGTGAGCAGGTGCGGATCGCGCGGGTAGTCGCCGCGATACCGCTGGAGCGCGCCGAGGTAGTCGGCATAGCCGAGTTCGCCGCGCAATTCCTCGAAAATCGCCCAGTACCGCGCGCTTCGCTCCGCGCCGACCGCGCGTTCGAGATGCCGCCGCAGATCGGTCGTCACCCGGTCGGTATCGAGCAGGGTATTGTCCACGTCGAAGAGAAAGACGACGCGGTGCGGTGTGGTCATCACGTCGGTTCCGTTGTCGGATTGTGCCAGCCGCCGTCTGCCGCGATCAATTGCTCTGATTCCGTTGGCCCCCAGGTGTCCGGGTCATACGCGTAGACGGGCGTCACGTTGCCGAGGATCGGATCAACGACGCGCCAGGCGGCCTCAATGGCATCCTCCCGCGCGAACAGCGTCGGGTCGCCGCGCATCGCGTCGCCGAGCAGCCGTTCGTAGGGGGCCATCTCATCACCGCCGGGCTGGAGACGAGCGATCAGTTCCACATCCTCCCCGACCATCGCTTCGCCCGGTGCCTTGACCCGCGCGGAAAGGGCCATCACGACATCGGGGCTGAGGCGGAAGCGCAGATGATTCGGGTGGCTGGGAAGCGTCTCCGCAAAGACGGTCTGCGGCGGGCGCTTCAGTTCGACAATTACCTCGGTCGTCGTCACCGGCAGACATTTGCCGGCCCGGATATAAAACGGCACACCCGCCCACCGCCAGAGATCGAGGTGAAGCCGGACGGCGGCGAAGGTCTCTACTTGCGAGTCGGACGCAACGCCCTCCGTCTGCCGATAGCCGGTGTATTGGCCGCGTGCGACATTCGACGGTTCAAGCGGGATCATCGCCTTGAAGACTTTCGTCGTCTCGTCACGGATCGCCTCGTGACCGCCGCTGATCGGCGGTTCCATGGCGAGGAGCGCGGTGACTTGCAGCATGTGATTCTGCACGACATCGCGGATCGCGCCCGTCTCGTCGTAGAACGCGCCACGATCCGCCACGCCGAACTGCTCCGCCATCATGATCTGCACGCTCTCGATGTAATTACGGTTCCAGATCGGCTCCAGGAAGGAATTGGCGAAGCGGAAGTAGAGCAGGTTCTGCACCGGCTCCTTGCCGAGGTAATGATCTATGCGGAAAATGCCCGATTCAGGGAAGGCGGAGAGCAGTACCTTGTTCAGTTCCTCGGCGGAGGCGAGATCGTGCCCGAACGGCTTCTCGATCACCACCCGGCCACCCGTCGCGCAGCCGGACTTCGCCAACCCCTCGATGACAACCTCGAACGAACTCGGCGGGATCGCCAGGTAGTGCAGCGGGTGCGTGGCAGCGCCGAGCGCCTGTTTCAGTTTCTTGTACGTCCCCGGATCGCCGTAATCGCCGGAGACGTAGGTGAGCAGCGACAACAGTTTCGCGAACGCCTCTTTATCCACGCCGCCATGCTGCGCCAGGCTGTCGTGGACGCGCGTCCGCAGTTGATCGGCGGTCTGCGTGCGCCGCGCCACACCGATGACCGGCACATCGAGATGGCCGTGCCGGATCATCGCCTGCAAGGCGGGGAAGATCTGCTTGAAGGCGAGATCGCCCGTGGCGCCGAAGAAAACGAGCGCATCGGTCAGTGGCGCGGCCACGATTATCCTCCCTTTTGGTCGGCTTCCTTCTCCAGATGTCCGCCGAACGCGAAGCGCATCGCGGATTGCACCTTGTTGGCATAATCGGCCTCACCGCGCGACGAGAACCGGGCGAAGAGCGCCGTGCTGAGGACCGGCGCGGGCACGGACTCGTCAATCGCGGCGCTGATCGTCCAGCGACCCTCGCCGGAATCCGACACACGACCACCGAATTTCTCCAGTTGTGGGTCGGTGAGGAGCGCCTGGGCGCTGAGATCGAGGAGCCACGAGGCAACGACACTGCCGCGCCGCCAGAGTTCCGCGACTTCACCGATATTGATGTCGTACTGGTAGTACTCGGGGTGCGCCAGCGGCGTCGTCTCAGCGTCCACGGTGCGCTGGGTCTTGCCGACATTGGCGTGGTGGAGGATATTCAGGCCCTCCGCGTACGCCGCCATCAGGCCGTACTCGATGCCGTTATGGACCATCTTGACGAAGTGGCCCGCGCCGTTTGGCCCGCAGTGCAGGTAACCCTGGTCGGCGGTGCCGGTCGCCTTCTCGCGGCCCGGCGTCGGCGGCGCGGCGTCTCTGCCGGGAGCGAGCGTCTTGAAGATCGGGTCAAGCCGCTTGACCGCCGCATCCTCGCCGCCGATCATCAGGCAGTAGCCACGTTCCAGGCCCCAGACGCCGCCGCTCGTGCCGCAGTCCACATAGTGGATGCCCTTCGGCTTCAGTTCGGCGGCGCGGCGGATGTCGTCATGGTAGTACGAGTTACCGCCGTCAATGATGATGTCGTCCTTGTCCAGAAGGGGGATCAGTTGCTCCACCGTTTGATCTACCGTCGCGGCGGGCACCATCAGCCAGACGACGCGCGGCTTGGCCAGTTTGCTGACGAGGTCTTCGAGCGACGTGCCCTCGATCATGCCGTCCTTGACATATTCCTGCCGCGTCTTCGGGTTGCGGGCGAAGCCGACGCACGTATGTCCATCCTTGATCAGCCGCCGCACCATGTTGCCGCCCATCCGCCCCAAGCCGACCATCCCAAGTTCCATCTGTGCTTCCTTTCTCGTTTTCGTCCGTCCTATCAGAACAGTATGCCGCGCTTGCTCGTTTTTTCCTAGTGAGCGGCCGCGTAGGCTTCAACCTGCGCTACCAGGTTCACGCCGGTCGTGGGTACAGGATCATCTGCGTGCAGCGAAACAAGGCCATCGTTTGCCCGCCGGGGTTTGTCACCGTCGCGTCCCAGACCTGCGTGGTGCGCCCACTGTGCAGGAGCGTCGCCGCGCAGGTAATCGTCCCTTCATGTGTCGTGCCAAGAAAGTTGGTCTTCAGTTCGATGGTCGTGAAGCCGCGTGCTCCGTCCGGCAGATTTGCCACCGCACCAAAGCCGCATGCCGTGTCCGCCAGGGCGACGACCGTCGCGGCGTGGAGGAAACCGTTCGGCGCAAGCAGTTCGGGGCGGATCATCAGTCGGGCGTCCACATGGCCGCCTTCGATTTTCACGATTTCCAGCCCGATGTAGCCTGGCAGCGTGCCGGGAAGCCGGGCATTCATCTCTTCCAACATCGGCATCACGGCTCCTTCAAGATAGATCGCTGCGGTCGCACACAAGAAACGCTCGCAGCATACTATAGGAGAGGCAGTGAGGGAGGCTTTCAATGGCAGTCGTGATACCTCCAAACAGGCGCGTTCGCCGCGCGGCTTCATTGGCACGAGATCGGAATCGTTGCTGCCCACCTGCGGATCGCTTGCGGGAGATCTCCTATCCGGCACATTATGTGCGGTACCGGTGACGAAATGCCTCTTTGCTCGCGTCGCGAGACGCACCGAACGGCGCTTGACAGTAGTGACCCATGCCACTATAATAGAACATACGTTCTTTGATAGTGAGAAGCAATTGAAGTCTCACGGTACACGGACCATGAAACGCCTCTCCAGCGGCCCGATCAGATGTTTCGATAATCAAGGCGTTTTGCGAAGCGCCCATACCAAAGGCCAGGTGAGCGCTGATGACGGTAAAGGACTCGATGGCTGAGATACAGCCGCAGTTCAGTAACGATGATGCCACCCCGACACCGTGGACGGAGGCGTGCGGGCATCTGGAGAGAGCAAAGGCGGAGGCATTCTGGCTCACGATGGTGCGCTCGGACGTCCGCCCGCATGTTACGCCGCTATTGTCCGTCTGGCTGAATGGCGCGTTGTACTTCTGCACTGGCCCAAGCGAACGCAAGGCGAAGAACATCGCGCGCAACGCGCACTGCGTCCTCAATGCGGGTCTCGATCTGGTAGTCGAGGGTGAGGCTACCACAGTCAGCGACGAGACCGAACTCCGAAGTGTCGCCGATACCTACGAGGCGAAGTATGATCCGCATTTCACGGCACCCGATGACACCTTCTTCGGTCTCGGTGACGCCATCCGAGGCGGTGACGCCCTGATGTACCGGGTTGCTCCCTCGACGGCCTTCGGCTTCGGCAAGGGCAAGCCGTTCAGCCAGACCCGCTGGCGTTTCTCGTAGAAGTTGGCATCCGCCGGTCGCCGGGCGTTCCGTCGGCAGGCATTGCCGGAAACATAGAAAGGAGTCATGAATGAGTGGGGTACGGGTACTGGTTGGTACACGCAAAGGTGCGTTCATCCTGACATCAGACGGCAAGCGCGAACGATGGGAGATTAGCGGGCCCCATTTTGCGGGCTGGGAGATCTACCACGTCAAGGGCTCACCCATGAACCCGAATCGGTTGTATGCGTCCCAGTGCAGCGGCTGGTTCGGGCAGATGATCCAGCGCTCCGACGACGGTGGTCAGACGTGGGAGCCGGTCGGTAACCAATTCACTTACGACGGCGTCCCTGGCACGCACCAGTGGTACGACGGCACGCAGCATCCCTGGGAGTTCGCGCGCGTCTGGCATCTCGAACCGTCGTTGACCGATCCGGAAACCGTCTACGCCGGGGTGGAAGACGCGGCGCTGTTCCGCTCAGCCGATGGCGGGCAAACGTGGCAGGAACTCTCCGGGCTGCGCGACGCCTCGGGGCATCTCTGGCAACCGGGCGCCGGGGGGATGTGCCTACACACCGTCGTCCTGGACCCGAGCGATCCCGCGCGGATCTTCGTCGCAATCTCGGCCGCGGGCGTATTCCGCACCGACGATGGCGGCACGACGTGGCGGCCGGTGAACCGCGGCTTGCAGTCCGAATATATCCCCGACCCGGTTGCCGATGTCGGCCACTGCGTCCACAGCATTGCCATGCATCCGTCGCGCCCGGGCGTGCTGTTCATGCAAAAGCATTGGGACATCATGCGCAGCGACGACGCCGGCGAGTCGTGGCACGAGGTCAGCGGGAACTTACCGAGCGACTTCGGCTTCCCGATCGCCGTGCATGCGCACGAACCGGAGACGATCTACGTCGTCCCGATCACGAGCGACTCCGAGCATTTCCCGCCCGATGGGAAGTTGCGCGTGTATCGCAGCCGGACGGGCGGAAACGAGTGGGAAGCGCTCACGAATGGTCTGCCGCAAAGTGACTGCTACGTTAACGTGCTGCGCGACGCGATGGCGGTTGACGCGCTCGATGCGTGCGGCGTGTACTTCGGCACCACGGGTGGCCAGGTCTACGCATCTGCCGACGCCGGGGACACCTGGGTCTCCATCGTTCGCGACCTCCCGGCCGTGATGTCCGTCGAAGTGCAGACGCTGCCATGATCCGCGTCGAACTCCCGCCCCATCTGCGGACCCTGGCGCACGTCGAGAGAGAAGTGGAACTCCAGGTCGCCGGCCCGGTGACGCAGCGGTCAGTCCTCGACGCACTCGAGGTCGCCTATCCGATGCTGCGTGGGACGATCCGCGACCACGTCACGCAGCAGCGCCGACCGTTCTTACGCTTCTTTGCCTGCGAGCAAGATCTGTCCCATGAGTTACCGGACGACCCGCTCCCCGACGCAGTCGCGACGGGTGCCGAGCCGTTTCTGGTCATGGGAGCCTTGGCAGGCGGCTAATGCGGGTTTCGGGGCAATTGCGTCGGCGTTGGCGGAGGTAAGCCTGCTACCGCTGAGAAAGGTCAGTATGAAAAGTGCTCTCGCTCGGCAAGATATGGAGGCAATCAGATGAAATACATGTTGCTGATCTACGGTGACGAGCAGGCGTTGAGCGCTGCCGAGCGGCAAAAGTGCTACGGGGAGTCCGCGCAACTCGCGCGAGAACTCAAGGCGGGCGGACCAGTTTCTTGCCACCGCCCCGCTAGATTGCCAGCGGGTTAGTGTGGGTGGACAATAGCGGCGGCCTGCCTGGTACCAATAAGGAGATCGCCACCGTGAACGCCACCGCACTCGCCGCACTACCCGCCACAGCGTGGCCGCCCGGTCCATCGTCACGCGCATTCCTGCGTTCCACCCTGCGACCGGGCACAAACCCGATTGCGCGGTTCACCGCGCTCCAGGCGCGCTACGGCAATGCCTTCGCATTTCATCTCCGTGGCCGCCACTTCACGATGTTCATCGGGCCGGACGCGAATCAGTACCTGCTCGCGACCAATGCTGCCGCGTTCGCGCAGGGTGCGTCCGTGCGGCTGGGCCCGATCCTCGGCAAAGGGCTACTGACGAGCGACGGGCCGGTCCACGCCACGCAGCGCCGCCTCGTGCAACCCGCCTTCCACCGGGGGCAGATCGAGGGGTATCAGGCGACAATGGCAGCGGAGACGGTGCGAATGCTCGATACGTGGCGCGCCGACCAGACACTGGACTTCTCGGTGGCGATGCACGATCTGACGCTGACAATCGTCGGGCGCACGCTCTTCGATGTTGATCTTGCGCACCAATCCGGCGACATCGGGCAGAGCGTCACTGCGATGATCGGCTTTCTCCGCTTTCGGCCAGTCGCGCTTTTCAACCGCCAAATTGACCTGCCGGGCTTCCCCTACCATCGCTTCCTGCAAAGCAAAGCGAAGATGGACGCGATGATCTACGGATTGATCGCCGAACGCCGCGCGCGGGGCACGGACAGCGGCGATATCCTCTCGATGCTGCTCGCCGCGCGCGATGACGACGGCACGATGATGACGGACATGCAGGTGCGTGACCAGGTGCTCACCTTCCTCGCCGCCGGGCACGAGACGACCGCGACCGCCCTCGCGTGGACCTTTATGCTCCTCTCTCAGTACCCGGAAGTCCGCCAGCGGCTCATGGATGAGATCGTGAACGTGCTCGGCGACCGGCTACCCACCGCCGCCGATCTCGCCCGATTGACCTATCTCGAATGCGTCGTCAAGGAGTCCCTGCGCCTCTATCCGCCTGCCTGGGCCGGCACCCGCATCGCACAGAAAGACGTCGAATTGCGCGGCTACCGTCTCCCGAAGGGGACGATTGTCGGTTTCAGCCAATATCTGACGCACCGGATGCCGGAGCACTTCACGGAGCCGGAACGCTTCCTCCCGGATCGGTTCGACCCCAATCACGGCGAACAGCATCAGCCGTACGCCTACATCCCCTTCGGCGCCGGGCCGCGCTCCTGCATCGGCTCCGGCTTCGCGATGATGGAATTGAAGACGATCGTGCCGATCATCCTCCAGCGCTTCCGCCCTGATCTCGTTCCCGGCCAGCGCATCGAAATCGAGCCGCTCGTCACCCTGCGGGCGAAGCGGAACATCATGATGCGGGTGGAGGGAATCTAACTTCATCCACAGTAAGCCATTCTACGTTCGTGGTCGCGCATTCTTTTCCGCACATTCCATACTACACGAAGTATGGAGTTGACCCGGTTTGGTGGACACCCGAAGATTGGGGAGAACCCAAGGAGGTGTCCCGATGGCACGCACGATTCCCTTCTATCCGCCGGAGTTCAAAGTCGAAGCGGTTCGCCTCGTGCAGCA
>JAABUJ010000657.1_pt1 | contig 63478 bp, 51 predicted proteins | sample 5559131 | NCBI WGS metagenome assembly JAABUJ01 (sample SAMN10711875, study PRJNA513366) | rock metagenome | isolation source: Antarctica rocks | place: Antarctica: Victoria Land, Mt New Zealand nord | collected 2016-01-07 | reverse complement strand
CTGCTTTCTGCGTGCTGGCTGACATGTCTTATATCGTAAGGGTGTTCAACGTGTTACATCCCGACCGGAGATTCCTCTGGTATAGGGGCTAGGGGTTAGAGCTTGTGATATAAGAGGGTTCCAGGCATGTTGGTTTAACCGGTAGCTAGTAGTATGCTAAGTAACGATTGCATTGAACACGCCCATCTCCTTAGGGGAGATGGCCTGTCTATATACTAGGTGGACACTGCAGATGTTTGGGACGTCAGCGTCCTTTGTGTCCGGAGTGTCCTTACCCGGTCACTGGGGTCGCTGGGGACATTAGTGTCCAAGGCGTCCCTGACGTCCCTGTATACTCACACATACACCGCGCCCGCGTACCCCTGGTTACTACATAACTGTTGCCTATAGGTTATGGTCGTAACATGTGTTACTGAAATACTCAGCTTTAATGAACTTACAGTTTGAGTAAATGCTGTCAGCAATGCATTAATAGTATTTTTACATTATATTAAATATGTAAATATATTCTTCAAAAAGAATGTCAAAAAGCTGCTGTTTTATTAAGACTGTAATTATATAATTAATATAAAGAGTTATAAATCTTTATATAATCTACTTTATAATCTATTTAAACCAGAGTTATAAATTCTTAAAGAGTATTTAGATAATATTTTAATAAAGAAATTATTGAAAGAAAGAAGATACTTATGCTATACTATGTTATCTAGTGAAACTCTATAACTATGTGTCTATAAATTGTGATGATTATATCTGAAAAAGTTAAGAATATTAACTGCAGTCAATATTGTTAAAGACTTTACTCAGCTTTTAATGTTAATTTTAATTGACTTAATAGAAGCAGTTAAAACATCATTTCTTAACATTTTTACTCAGTGAAACTGCATCTATTGACTCTCACTGACAGTAAATAACAAATAACTTAACATATTATTATAAGTTTAACAATTCATTTAAGACTTCAACTAATCATTAATAGTGAGTTTTATAAATTTAATAAATCACTTAAAGATTTATTTAAACAGAGACTTTATAAGTTCATTAATAATTATTTTTTAATTAAGTACTGTTACAATTATAGTTCAGAAAAGAACTACTGATGTAATTAATATATAAGTTGTTAAGATAGAGATGTATATCTAAGTATAAGTATGATAAGTATGACAGACTTGATGATGTATAAGATAAGTAGAATGAGTATAGCTTGATGAGCTTGACAAACTTAATGATATGTAAGATAAGTAAAGTAAGTACAGCTTAATGAGCTCAACAGATTGCATAGATATGCACTGTTGAGCAAGCTTACTATATAGTAGAATTGTTTTTTCTATAAAAATAATCATATTTAATGACAATCATTATCTAACATCTACTATCTATCAGTTAAATCTAACATGTCTGAAAACTCTTTTATATCATAAGCTTTAATCTTTAAATTCTATATCAGAGAAATCTTCAGTCAGAATGTAATACATTAAATATTTTTATAATATAAATAATGTCTTTCAGCACATAGAAAGCAATCTTTATCAATATAGTCAATCTTTAAAGTTTTAAAGATTTATAAGAGATGAATAATATACTGAAAATATTAATGCTGAATGTGTTTAGCAGAGAATATAAAAAGTTATAAAGTTTCTTAATAAAGTTTAATTTATATATAAATTTCAATTAGAAGAAATTTAACTTTAAAATAAATAAAGATTTATATACAGTAATCTATCTTAAGAATACAGCATTCAGTTAAGTCAATTTTAAACTGCATAAATTTCTAGATAAGTCATTAAGAAAATGTAAAGTTAACAAAGAATTAATTTTTAATGACTTTAAGAAGTTTAAGAAAGAACTTTGAAAGACTTTTAAAGTAATTAATGAGAAAAGAGTAGCAAAATGATAATTTTATACATTAAAGATGAATAAATTAGCAGTTAAGTACTTAATGAAGTTTCAGTACATTGTGATCTTAACAGACTGAGATGATAATGTTTTAATATTGCAATATTACTGAGAATTAAGTAAGTCTATTAAGAATGAAATAACATAACAAGATTGTTTTGAAGAACTTTAAGAGATGATAAATATCTTTATTAACATTGATAGTTAGCAATAAGAATGATAAATAAAAAAGACAGAATCTTATACAGCTTTAAGAATGTAAAAATAATAATTTATTATTAAAATGTAAGAAGACTTAATGAATCTCAATAATATTAAGAAGTATAATTAGAAGTTAAAAGCTAAATTAATAAAGTAAAAATGATATATAAATAAGTTTTATAAGTTTTATATTTAATGAGTAGAGATTTATAATTGTTATAACTGTGATAAATTTAAATATTTCATTAGAAATTGCAAGAAATCTTAATAATAAAGAAAGAAAGTTGCAATGATGAACTTAATAATAATGCATAATTAATTAAGCTGAACAGTCTATTATGATGATAACTGCTTTATATATATAAGCAGTAAAGACAGAGTTAAATGATGATTATAGAAGTTTAAAAAGAGATATAATGTTGATTATGTTATAATAAATGAATTGAAGAAATTAGTTATTTTAGAGAAAGTTGTTAAAGATAATATAAATAAAATTAAAGAAATTAATATTTACAAAATTTAAAAAAAAGACATTACAGAAGTTAAAGATCTAAAAGATCTTATCTAAATGTATTTGAATTTAAATGTAAATTTAGAGAATGTTAATAACTGAGAAGTTAATATAAAATTTAAAAATTAATATAAGCATTTTAAGAATGTATGCATTAAGATGCAATAATAGATACTTAAAAATCAGTAATGAAAATTAAAGCAAAAATAATGTTACTTAAAAGAGATAGTTGATGATCTTTAAAAGCAATAAGAAATGTTGATAAAATTTATTGAATTAAAAGATTAATTTAATAAATTTTAAAAAAAATTCAATAAACTTGTCAAAAGTAAGCACCACACTTTTAGCCACAGCTATTATGAGTTATATATCTAACACTCTTTCTAACTCATGATTGGCCAGCACACTCATATGTTGCTTACTCAGCTTCTTACAGGTAAAAAGAATGCACACACAATATAGTTTAAACTTATAACCTTAAGCTTATGCAGATAAGGCAGTCAATGCATATTCAATATCATTTACATTAATCTGAGCTCATAATCTGTCAAAAGTAAGCATCACACTTTTAGCCACAGCTATTGTGAGTTATATATCTAACAAAACTTTAAAGCAAAAGCTGAGCTCTGTAAGCTTTGATAGAAGTAAAGAGCTTTGAAAAGTTAAAAATTTTTAAGTTTTCTTAATAAAATTAAGAAATAAAAAGCTTTTAATGTCTTAATGAATTAACAACAACAATGATTATAAGATATAAATTAATATTAAAATATCACTGAAGAAACAACTTTAAGTAATGATAGATTTAGAAGCAATTAATAACTTTATATTATAATAAGTAATTAAATAATTAAAATTAACATTATAAAGAGTGTTAAAGCTTATGTAAGTATATATGATTAATAGAGAATTTAAATGAATTTATAAAGAGATTTATATTGAAGTTATAATACTGAACAATTTATAAAAGTTAACACTGAATATTTTTAAGTTAGTTAAGTATAATATTATATTAAAGATACTTTAATTACATAAAAAGAATTCTTAAATTAACTGAATCAATAAAGAACTATATATAACAGAAAATACATATAAGATCTTTAAATAATTAGAAAAGAGTTTATTAAAGTATAAGTCTTGAAATTATAAAATACTATTTATAGATGATAAGAATTCTCAATAAATGTCTTTATATTCAATAAGTAAAGATTAGCTGAAGACAGTTTAAGACTATTTTGCTAAGAATTTAAAGAGAGAATTTATTAAATTATTAAAGTTATTGAAAGAAAGTAAATACTTATGCTATACTATATCATTTAGTGAAATCTCTAAATTATGTTGTCTATGAGCACATCTTGATTAAGAGAGTTACAGAAGAAGTAAAAAGAATATTAACTGCAGTTAATGTAAATAAAGTCTTCACTTAATCTTTAACATTAATTCTATCTTACTTTATAAAAGTAGCTAAAACATCATTTCTCAACACTTTTACTCAGTGAGACTGCATCTATTGACTCTCACTGACAGTAAACATTAGATGACTAAATGCATTATTAAGAGTTTAACAAATCATTTAAGAATTTAATTAATCATTAATAGTGAATCTTATAAGTTCAATAAACTGCTTAAAGATCTGTTTAAATAGAGACTTAATAAGCTTATTAGTAACTATCTTTTAACTGAATACAAAGTCTATCTGAATCTGATTGAACTTATATAGATTGTAGATGTTGTAATAGAAGACATTGATGTACTTTAATTACTTATATATATATATATTCTTGATTAAGATCAAGACAACTTAATTGTCTTCTTTAAACTAAATAAGTAAAGATACTTAATGAGCTTCATTCTCTTAAATGCTCACACAGTATAAATTAACTTTAAGATATTTGTTTATATTTATATCTCTTAACATCTGTTCAAGTCAGATCTCAGTCTTTGTACACATTGACATAGTTATGTATTCAGTCTCAGTGATTAAGATAATGATGAACTTTTGTTTTTAATTTATTTACAATACTAATTTATCTTTAAGCATGTAGACACACTTTAAAATTGATTTTTAATTCTGCTTATTTAAAGCATAGTTAAAGTCAGAGTATTTAAGCATTGCTTGATTCTTATTAGAACTGTATATGATGCTGAGATTGATAATTAATTTTATATATTATAGTAATCTCTTAAATGTGTGTTCATAATGTTCTGCAGAATTGCTGAAATATTGACTTAATTAATTTAATATAAAGATAATGTTTAACTAAATATGAATTGCTGTATACATTAAACTTTTAATTGTCTATTAATACTGTTTTTAATCTATTCTTTGATTAGTTAAGTCAATAAGACAAAGAATATCATATTTATTGAGTAAAATGCTGATGACTCTATGCTTATTAAGTTGTATATAAAGATTCTTTAGTATCTTATTTACATAATGAGTCTAATTCAGGCACAAAGTTCTCATTTTATAATTATGTATAACTTAAATATTAAGAATTTTCTGTGTCTTCTTTAAGTTCTTAACTTTGAACACACTCACAAGAGCTTGCTTAAATCAGAGAATGTATGATAGATTTGTTGAAGTTATAACAATATTGTTTATATAAAGAAGCAGTATAATTCTTTTAATACTGTAAAAAAGAAGACAGAGATTAATCTTGCTTTAATGAAAACTTAACTTAAGCAGTTTAATGACATATTATTTATGTCAGTTCTGTGTGACTTGCTTAAGATCATAAAGACTGTGCAGTATGCACAGAATATGATTAGATGCAACATTGATTTTAGAAAAAAATGTTATATAGATTGTTTTCTTTAGAAAGAATTCTGTAAAGATATTATTGATATTTACTTGATGACACTTTAAATTCTTAAGTGTAACAATAGTCAGAAAGATTTGCAGAGTGTTAAATTTAATAGTAAAAATAAAGATATTCTTATAGTCAACACTGTATGTTTATGAGAAGTCTTTTGTCATAAGTCTTGCCTTAAGTTTATTTAAGAATTCAATGATGTTCAGCTTAAGTTTAAAGATTTATTTACTGATTACAATGTTTACTTTTCTTAATGACACAGTTTCTTTTCATATTTTATTTACTGTCAAGACTGTCAGCTCTGTATAAATAACATTCTTTTACATTTCTCTTCAGATTGAGTCTCTCACTGCTTCAGTATAAATAATAAATGTTAAAATGTCAAATTTAATCATAGAATCTTCTTTGTCTACAGAGAATGTCATAAGTGTCAGTATAACTCTTAATATTTTAATTAAAAGCTTATTTACATCTTAATTATCATCATCATTATTTCTCTTTCATTTTAAGATCTCAATGTACAGAAAGATTCTGACTTCTTTAAATGTTATTATCTTAACTTAATTAATGTTGATATTCTTATCTAATGATTTATCTAGATTAACTGCAGTTAACTTAATCTCATATTGTTTATTTTAAGACTTATCAATCTTAATTATAATTAAGTTAAACTGCATCTTACTGTTTTAAGTCATAAGTGCCTGATCTAAAGCTGTGATCTTCATAATGATTAACTTTTTTTATAAATATTTAATAAGTCTTCTATTCAAAAGAACATTTAATATCTACTGTTGCAGTTTAAGATTAACAGTGTCTTTCTTTTTACTTTTAGCAAACTTTACAGCATAATTTTTAAATGATGCACTTAAGATCTGAAGCTTAAAGCTGATACTGCTTTATAATTTTCTCAATATAGCTTATAAAGACTCTTATTTATTCTTAATTTATGAATTTATTGTGTCTGCCTTCAGATAGTAACTTAAGATCAATGTAGCTGTAGCATTTGCATTCTTATATATAAATGTAATTGATGAATAACTTTACATTAATAAAAGCTTTCTCAGAAGTTGTCTACTTATCATTAATTAAGAAATTAGTTGCTATTTAATTGTAAAGATAAGTATCTATTTATGCTGTCTGCACTTAGAACTTTATTGATAGTTATATCTCTTTAATTATGATATGCATTGAGTTCTCAGTAATTCAGATAACTTTTTTGACAACATTATTCTGAATTGATATGTAGAGCACTATGTATTGTAATGTAATGTTAAAAGACTTACATTAGTCATTTAAAATGAACTTTAACTTTATTCTATTGTCACTTTGTACAGTAAGAATCTTTGCATCAATTTAAAGTTTAATCTTCAATCATCATTTTTACAGTGTCTATAAGATCTCATTGTATTGCTTTAGCAGTATTGTTTACATCTTTTAAAAGTGATTATCTACTATCTTCAGAAAGTATTGATATTCATTAAATGACAAGAATAATGAGTTATATATGTCAATGAAGATAAGAATGAAAATGTTAATCTTTTTTTTGCTTACAGTGTAATCTTACTTATTGATGAACTTAATTAGAGCACAAATTTTATATATGTTCTTGTTGTTCTCAATAATGAGAATTGACTTTTTAAGAATTGTTATCTTATAAAGATTATGCAACTTCATGAAATTAAGATGAACAAATCATCAATATTAAAGTCTGTAAGCTTTGATCTTTTTATTTAATGATGCAGTGTCAACATCTAAGAAGTTAATTATAAGATTATGCTCATGAGTCTAAACATATAAGCTTGTATTTAAAGCAATAATAGAGAAGATGATCTCTGAATATAATTTATATACTGTAAATATTAAAGCAAATTCATTAAGACTTTTTGCAATATACTTAATTATATAAACTTCATCTCACTCTAATGCTTCTATTATAGTCTTGCTGTGCTTATTATACATTTAAAGACAGTGTTAATTAAAGCTTTTATACAGTTTCATTTTGCACATTCACTTTCTTAATAAAAGATTGATCTTAAGTTTAGATACATAGAGTGTTAAACTCAGTCTTATAGAATTTTTTAATTTAATTTACATAATGATTACTTCACAATAATGAGAGTATAAATGTTTCTTTTTAACTTTAATTTGTTGATGTCTCATTTATATAAGAAAGTCACTGAAGAGTTAAAGTTAATCAATTATATATAAAAAGAATTTAAAGTCTGCAATTTATTTAAATTTAAATATCTTGCTGACAGTCTTCTTAAATAGAGCAGCAATTTTATTGTTAATTTTCTTTTTAAATTTAAATTTAAAGAAGAAATCATGATCATTACTGTCATTAACTTCTGCATTAAAGACTTTATATTTCTTTTCTTTTTCTTTATAGACTAACTTTTAATACAACTTAACTGCAGTCAATCTGTGCAGCTTAACTGTAATTAATTTGCTTATTTTCTTTTAAGTATTTTGCTTAACATCAGAAAGAAATTTGCAATCTTTAATGAAGTGAGAGTTGTTGCAAAGAAAGTACTTAATAAAGCAGCAAAAAAAATGATTACTGTCTAAGCTAAATAATCTGCAATAATATTGCTTAATATTAGCTGCATAATGATTCAATGAACTGCAATTCTAATTTATTAAATATTAATTTTCTTTCTATTTATCTATTTACAAAACAATGACAGTCTTATCAGTCTTAAGCTGTGTCTCTTTCTTCTAAAACTTTTATAGATCTTTCTTAATATCTGAATTGTTCTGAGTGTTAATGATATTGTGAATCACAACATATTTAACTAATAGCACTTAAAGCAATATCTAAAATTGTTGTTTTAATTTAAACAACTCAGTCATGTCAGACTGAGTTGCAGTGATCTTTTTGCTGAGTTTACTTAAATAAATTTATATTTCTTTAATAAATACATTCTTTAACATTCTATACTCAATAAACTCTGTCAAATATTGTTTCTCAGTCATCTGCAGCTTCTTCTTGTACTTAAACTTTAATGTATTTTAAACATTCTTTGCACTGATTTTATTCATCAGATATTCTTGATCATCTATATTTATGCAGATAATAAGTTAATATAAAGTCTTTACATCAGTTTTCTAACTTTTAAAGCTGAGACTGCTGAGAAGAAATGAGTCTGAGAATTTACTGATTAGTATATTAATTGTTAAGACTTCAACAACATTTTATAGATCTTCTTTTATCAGTTATCTTTTTATGAGAATGAATCATTGATTGCAGTTTTTGTGAGTAAGAATTAAGATAAATTATTACTTTATAAAGAAGTTATTAAAGTTCATGATGATGATAGTTGACATGTAGTATAAGAAGTGAATAAAGTAAAATAATAATATATACATTAAAGATAATATAAGTAAAATAAATAAAAAGCTTTTGTGTCTCTTATTCTGTAAGACAGTAATGCTTATTCATCTTAATAACTTATATTAAGCTATCAAAGAACAGTGCTTTCTGAGTAACTGTAAATGTTAATTTTTGTTAAAACTAATTCTTTATGAATCTTCTGAGTTAAATATACTTAGCTGTCACAAAATACTGATTTTATTAAAGTCAAATTTATTCTCAATAATCAGTGATACTGCTAGAGCTGAATTGACTATAAATCTTAATAACTGATGTACATAGCTGTTATCAGTGTGCTGATTCTGCTAAAGTTAGATTTATTATGAATCTTTTATAAATCTTAAAAGTCAATATACTCAGCTATTGTCACACTAAAAGTATACACTTTCTCTAAAAAGCTTCTTGCTAATTTAAGCTCATAATTTATTGAAAGAAAGTAAATACTTATGCTATATTATGTCATTTAGTGAAATCTTTAAATTATGTTGTCTATAAGCACATCTTGATTAAGAGAGTTACAGAAAAAGTAAAAAAAATATTGACTACAGTTAATGTAAGTAGAGTTTTCATTTAGTCTTTGACACTAGTTTTACTTCACTTTATAGAAGTAGCTAGAACATTACTTCTCAATAAAAGTCATTAACTGATTATTTAATACTTTTTGTGTTAAAGAAGAATGACATTAAGTAACTTTATATTGATTATAGATAACTTAATAAGATAATATATAGAGATAGTTATTCTTTATTATTGATAAAAGAATTATAAGATAAATTAAAAAAGACTAAATAATTTATAAGTTTAGATCTAAAGAAAGTGTACTACTGTATATATATAAAGAAGAACAAAGAATGAAAAATGACATTTTAAATAAAATATAAATATTAAAAATACACTGTTATGTTATTTAAGCTTAAAAATGTCTTAGTCATTTTTCAGAGACTTATTAATAATATGTTAAGAGAATATTTTAATGATTTTGTAATTATATATTTTAATAATATTTTAATATATTCAGACAATCTCAAGACACATCACAAATATGTATATAAGATTTTAATAAAGCTTAATAAAAGAACTCTGTATGTGAAAAAGTTAAAGAGCAGATTTAAAATTAAAAAGATTAAATTTTTAAAATATATTATTTAATTTAATTAAATTAAGAAAAACTTTAAGAAAACAGAAGCAGTCAGAGACTAATTAATATTTGAAAAGATTAAGAAAGTATAAGTCTTTTTAGATTTAATGAATTATTATTGAAAGTTTATGCTTAATTATATAAAGATTGTGAAATTTCTTATGCATTTAATATACAAGAATAAGAAATAACATTGAGACAAGAAACAGAAGAATGCATTTTATATATTAAAGAAAAATTTTAATGAAACAGCATATCTGTAAATATTTAATTCAGCATGTAAGAAGATATTAAAAATTAATACTTCAGATTTTGCAGTTAATGCATATCTATATTAAATCAAAGATGAGTAACAAAAGTCTATTGTATATTAATTTAAAAAGTTATCAGAACTTAAGAAAAGATATAAGATTTATAATAAAGAATTATTTATAATAGTGAAAGCATTGTAAGATTAAAGATTTTATTTTATAGATACAGAGAAATCTATTTAGATCTGTATGAATCATAAGAATTTAAGAAACTTTATAATAATTAAGTAACTAAATCAGCAATAGATTTATTAAGCAGAATAGTTGACAGACTTTGAATTTTAAATTTATTATAAGAAGAATAATGAGAATGATGATGTCAACATTTTGAGTAGATAATTAAATTACAAAGAAGTGAAAATAATTTACACTGAAATTTTATATAAAGATAAGTAAGAAGCTCTCATAAAAGACTTAGCAGCAACATTTAAGATGAAGAATACTTTCTTAATAAATAAAAAACTTATTAAAATATGTTATAACAGTTAGATTGATGAACATTTAGAAGTTAAATATATAGAAGATCTTGTATAAAGAAGATGTAACATAGATAATTTATGTAATTAAATTATTGAATACATTGTTAAATGTGATTTATGCTGACACAATAAGATTTAAAGAGATAAACATTATGATGAGATAATAAGATTAAATATATTAAATGTGTTTTGAGAGTCTGTTATTATGAACTTTATTATTAAGTTATTAAAGTTAAAGAACTCAGCATAAAAAGTTAAATTTGATAGCATATTATTTATTGTTAAATATATAACTCATGATAGCTGTACTATTAATGTAATGTCATCTTTTAACAGATTATGAGCCTGAGTTAATGTAATAATATTAAATATGTATTGACTGTCTTATCTGCATAAGCTTAAGATTATAAGTTTAAATTATATTATGTGTGCATTCTTTCTGTCTATGAGAAGCTGAGTAAGCAACATATGAGTGTGTTGATTAATTGTAAGTTAGAGAAAGTGTTAGATATATAACTTACAATAGCTGTGCTATTAGTGTAGTGTAATCTTTTAACATTTATAATGAATAAATTAATGAAGTATATAATGTTTATTTCATTCAAAGAAACTGTAACAGCATCAGTATTAATATACATTATATTGCAAGAATTAATTAGTAATTATAAATTATTAAAGAAATTTATTATCAATAAAGATAAGCTGTTCACAAGCAAGTTCTGAGAAATGTTTACAGTAGAACTCAGAATAAAATATAAGATGTTAATAATATATTATTTATAGATAAATAAGTAAAGTAAATAAATGAATTAAACAGTCAAGATGTATTTGCAGCATTATGTTAATATAAAATAAAATAATTAAATATAATTGCTGCTTATGACACAGTTTATGTACAATAATGTATAAAACAAAATTACAGAAAAGATATTATTTAAAGTGAATTATAAATATCATTTAAAGATATAATAAGATTCATAAGTACATGAATCTTAAAGTTAAAGAGCAATATTGAATATTATGAAGCTTAAGAAACTGCATATTAATTTTATGAAGAGAATTAAGAAGTAAAAGAAATGAATAATAAAAGTAAAATTATTTAAGATTGAAAATAACAGTTTTCATTGAAGAGAAAATATATTTATAAATAGACAATATATAAATGAAGAAGAAGAGCAAGAAACTTATAAATAAAAGTATTGAGTCATTTATAATTAAGAAAAACATTAAGAAATTAAGCTACAAATTAAATTTATTTTAAGAAATATAAATATACTCAGTATTTTATATATTTATGCTTCAGCAATGCAATCAATTCATATTACTTTAAATTACATTAATATTTGTTGAACTCAAAAATAAATATAAAGTTAAGAACATTCTAAAGAAAAGAATGATTAATGAGAAAGTTCATTATTTTATTAAATAAAAAGATTATAATATTTTAAAAAACATTTAAGAACTCAGAGAAAATCTTAAGAATTATGTAAGAATACTTTAATGTTTTAAGAAGAAGTTAAAATTGAATCTTAAAAGAATGACAATATAAAATTTATAAATTGTAATAAAAAATTTATTTTATTTTCTATTTCATCATTATTATTATTAAACTCAGCAACTAAACAGTCAGCCTTCTATAAAGCATGATAGTCTGTCTGATTTAAAGTTTTTTAAAAATATATAATTTTTAATAAAAAAGCAGCAAGCTCAGTGTGCTTAACTGTTAAGATATTATTTCTTTTACTTATTTCTTTTATTGCTTTACTTATTTTCTTATATAAGAAAAAGCAAGTTCTATTAAGTGACTTTTATAACACATTGATATATAGATAATTACAATAAATATATTTATTGTATTTCAGTTAAGATTTTATAACAAAACAATTCAAGTCATAACTGACACAGAAGTTACAAGAAAAAGAGATAAAGATATTATTTATTTAAATTTTCTTTAAGATTCTTAAGCAATTTGAATTTTTTGAAAGCATCATTGCTGATGATGATGATAACAGCATTCTCACTTATAAGACTTAGAAAATTAACATTTAAAAAAAAGAAAATTATATTATGATTATAGTTCAGAAAAGAACTACTAATGTAATTAATATATAAGCTGTTAAGATAGAGACATATATCTAAATATAAATATAATAAGTATAACAGACTTAATGATGTGCAAGATAAGTAGAATAAGTATAGCTTAATAGATTTAACAAATTATATAGATGTACATTGTTGAGTAAGTTTACTATATAGTAAAATTGTTTTTTCTATGAAAACAATTGTATTCAATAATAATCATTATCTAATATCTACTATCTATTAATTAAATCTAATATGTCTAAAAACTCTTTTATATCACAAGCTTTAATCTTTAAATTCTATATCAGAGAAATCTTCAGTTGAGATGTAACAAAGAGTTAGTATATAAGAGAGAAGATAATTATTATAAAATGTAATTAAACTCTAACTGAGTGCTGAGTTCTTGCATAATTTTTATATCATAATAAATAAGTAAAGATCTATATAGAAAGCTCTTTATTCATAAATCTTTTAAGTTTTTAAATTGTTAATCTTTATCAATACAAGATCTCAACATCAAAACTTTATCAAATAGCTGTCTTAACATAATGTCTCACATTGCTATACATCTTATCTCTAAGTTTCTTATAGATAAGAGACTTATGAGTTTACATGTACAGACTTGAACAAAGTATTTAATTATGTTGATAGCATTGTTATTTCATTGAATTTACTCATAAAAATTTGACAAATGATAGAAATATATATATATAATAATTCTGTCTACTCAGATTTACTGAATTAATTCTTTAATTGTGAGTTTAACATTAAAATCTAGTGATTTTGAAGAATTTCTAAAAACAAAGTTGCAAAAAACTCTGCGAGATCTCTGGAGCCAACCACCCCGAAACAGCTGTAGAAGTGACCAGCCAATGACGACGCGAATTTGCGTCTCCCAAGATACATGTCTAGAGGATACAGGTTACAGCTTCCTATTATTCTTACATCGTGTAGCAGGTGTCAAACATCTGTTCGGAGACAATGATATCTCCCTGACCGCATATTTGCAAGAACAATGACCATCATACTGAGCTTCGTAGACTTCATATCAACCATCTACAGCCTTCTTACTCAGGCTAACATAATCAAATCGTCCGAGCGCCTTCCTCAAGGCGCCGAAAATGCGAGAGACCGATAACCACCGCGCTTGAACGTGTCATAAATCTACCAAGGTGGACGCCATGAAGAGAGACATTTGCCTTTCTGCACAAATATTGGCAACACTAGCCTTCAAGCATCTCAATACTCGGCAACCCATAACCAAAATCCATAATGACCGCCCGACTGTCTTGACTGGTTGCAACTATTCGACGATAATCCGCTTTCGCACTCAACATCCAGCTTGTGGTCCAACCCGGGAAGTCGATAATGAGGTTTCCAGTCTCAAAGTCAAAGACCTTCACACTCATATCGTAACTGCCACTGATAATCCTCCCGTTGGCGGAATCCAAATGCAGAGAGCGTACCAACCCCTTGTGGCCCTTGAGCTCGTTGATGAGTTCTCCACTGTTGGCATCAAACCGATAGATGACTTGATCGTTGCCGCCAGCGAAGATATATCGAGCGTCTTCGCTGAACTCGATGCATGCCAGACCACGGTTTTTACTAGGAAATTCTTTGATGCATAAGCCAGACGTCAAATTCCAGAGCTTCGCGATGCCGTCACCACTTGCCGATACAGCAAGGTTCCCACGAAGTTGGACCGCATTGACGGGCCCTCGATGTCCCACCAGTCGCTTGAGCAATTGCCCTGTTCGTCTATCCCACAAGCAGAGTGTTGTGTCTTTGGAGCAGGATACGATGTGCTTGTCGTCAAAACACACGTCCAGAACCCCAGCTTTATGGCATCGAAGCCGATGAATAGGCTTATACCCTTTGTGGATATCCCAGACGATACAAGTGCAGTCAGATGAACCTGTCACCAATATCTCGTCGTCAAATTGCAGGGATAAGATAGACGCCCGATGGTACTCTGAGGTTGTAATATGAATCGCAGAGTCATCATCATAAATGTCGTCTTTGGGAGCATTGTTAGGATGTGGCTTCGTAAGTGCTCCGATGATCCCAATACACTGGAATGTATGCATATCCCAGATTCGAATCGTTTGATCCCGAGAGCCAGTAATGATTTTGTGCCTGGAGCCGTGAGTCAGTTGGGCAAGTCGGTTAGAGAAGACTAGCATACTCATCAAACTGCACACAGTACACACTGTCCTTGTGTCCTTCCAGGTAGATTGCAGTCGCCTGCCCTTTTGTCCAATGCCATTCCAAGGCCTTGCGGAGATGGAACATTTTCTTCCAGTCTTGATCGGGGCGCATCTTGCCCATTCCTGCACCTCCAACATTTGCAGGCGAAAGCTGGGCTTGACCCGGTAGCGATGGTATGCCATATGCTCCTCGAAATATGTGCTTCCAGACATGATGACTAATGGCCGCGTTGTGAAACTTTCGGGAGACCAGCTCTGTATGTAACAAGGAAGTAGAGTCAAGATAGGATAGAATTTGAGTGATGAGTTCTGCCGGCAGACATTGGGTGGGATCTGCGGAAGGACCATCAGCATATACTGTACAGACATGTTGGAGTTGTATTATGGGTAGTCTACCTTTACGCACGATTGCTACTGTAGTCTCAGGGACCTCATCCGTCCGGTCGCGGAGATCTATTTCGATGCCGCTTTCCGAGTCTCTGGCTAGTTTTGGCTCGCTCAAACGAGCGTCCTCCCGAAGCTCCAGGACCCTCCCAACTCCTAACATTTCATTCTGTGCCGCCGCGGCCGCCCTGGCAGCTGCACCACGTGCGGGATCGTAAGGGAGAATGGGTGGCTCCGAACCATTACCAGGCACCGGGGATGTGACGCTATGCGTATAGGGTGCGGGATCAGGGCTGGGACTAAGTGTTGCCGAGGATTCTCGTCTCTGGCGGAAGGTTGAGCTAGCAACCCGTCGTAGCCATCCAGAAGCTTTCGAATGGTTCGGCTCCGAGAGCGTGTTGTGGCTTGTATTAGGTCTCTTGCCATCAGCAGAATATCCCTCCTCCCAAGGTACATTCGAAGGTCGTGGGCCAAGGGTGCTTTTCCGCCGAATTGACATTGAAGCACGCCGCGATACCGAACGAAGCTCGCTGAGAGCATGACTGAGCGTTGAGAAACTCTTGGTGGACTGGTGACGGGCCACTGGTTTCTCCAAGCTCGCTGATTGTTGTAATTCCTCCCGTCCACCGTCTTCAGCCGGAGCCCAATTCTCGGTATGGACCTTGCAGTCCATTGATCCTCCTTCAAGAGAAGAAACATTGTCGTCGGGTGCTTCTGGCAATGCCGTCATATGAAGCATATGCCAGGGGGATGTTGAAGGTCGACGCCTCTCATTGAAGGAGAATATCGAGTGCCTATGCATTACGAGAGACTCGAGTCTCTGAGGTGATCCGGAGGCTCAGTGCGACTGATTCAAAGACAGTGGGTGCAAACTGATAGGCGATAGAGATTGTACGGGCGTGAACCAAATACTCTAGTCAAAGAGCGAGTGTTGCCTCTGCTCAAGAATATCTTGGAATTGGAATGCAGTTTGTCAATGGTGAGTTAAGGACAGTAAATGACAAACGAATGATGGCCCAGCGCAACGCCACGGTCGGAAATGAATGTATTTGTTGACAGTACAGTGGTAGTACAGGTGAAAACATTGAGGATTTTGCTCCGACCGTCTACGTTGCTGGGTAACGGAGTTCGCCGTCTTGGTCTGAGTTGGGTAAGCGTGAGCACGAGCCACCAGATGCCGAGGTATCTTTGTATCCTACTTCGAACTCTGTATACCACCAGACAGACACTGCTAATAACATCGATGGCGGCTCATCATCTGCCAATATATTACCAACTGTTCTTTCTCTACATTGAACCAATCTCTGCCCTTGTCGGTGCGTTCTACGCATTCTTCAAGCCGGATAAATATCTCCAACTCACTCATGCACCGTCGGCGCCGTCAGGGGGAATTCCGTTGTCATGCAGCATCGTGCTCACTCAGCTCTCAAATCTCTATCTTCTCTTTGCCTTGAATGAAGCATTCGTGCTTCGTTCTACTCGAGACTTGCGCGTGTGGAGGACCCTATTGACCGGTCTGCTTATCGCGGACTTCGGACATCTTTACAGCGCCAGTGCTCTTGGGCCCGATGTTTACTGGAAAGTCAACAATTGGAACGCAATGGATTGGGGGAACGTCGCCTTTGTCTATGTTGGCGCTACCATGAGAATCGCATTCCTACTGGGCCTAGGGCTTCCTACTTCAGCTGCTTCCGGACGCAAGAAGGGCAGCAGAAAGCTTGATCCTACGCACTGGGACTAGGGGGCGATGCCTTTGAAGCTGCCCTCATCAATCGATCACACGTAGCAATAGTATTTTTCCTCTTTCTCCCCTCCGACGATTTCTCAAAGGAGGTTGCTAGTCAGGGTGGAGGTTTATCGAAGCTCAACATTTACAACAGAGAACAAAGTCACGAGGAACGCGGTATCAACGCGCATCCAGGATGACGAGGTAGACTAATCTATCAAAGACTGCTGTAACCTCGGTCTTCTTGTACTCTGCCTCTGCGAGCGTCATTCCTGTCTTACTGCACCTATCTTTATCTCTCCAAACGAAAATCTGGCATAGAGAGACGCAAGACCACCAAATTGGAACAGTATAATTCCCAAACCGCAATATGGCTCCTCTAACGTTCTTATGGTATGACCCTCCATGTCTAAGCAAAGAGTTCAGCTTACCAAGAATAGGTGGTCACCGGGGAGTACACCACAGGCTTCGTGGGCGGCATGTCTGGCTTAGACAAGAAGGTCGGCGTGGTAGGGTTGACCTTGTTTGACTTGCGAAGGAGGCAAAATCGAGATTGGGAGACTGCGCATGGTTGGAACCTCGAGGAGTAAGTTTCCTGCAATCAGTATGACTCCTAGGCTTGTGATCTCAACACCTTGTCAACTGTAAAGCATACTCGACAGCATTTCAAAGAAAACATCTCGGATGCCTACAATGGCATGGACGTCGGGTTCGACTTCTTTCCTGCAGACAACAAAGCGGATTCCAATGCGTACAAAACTGCCATTGACACTCTATCACCTGGAGATGCAATTACGATACTCACCCCCGACAGTACCCATTACCCAATTGCTCTATACGCCATCGAACGGAAGATCCATGTCCTTGTCCGTCAAGCATCTTGAACAACATCCAAAATAATTGGCGAAATCGAGAAAATACGGCGTTTTCGTGACTGTCAAACATAACAAAGTTTGATCCCGCATATTCGGACGCAAAGGCAAAGGCGACGCACCTTGGAGTATAGCTACATGAGTCAGCCCAAGTCGCAACTGGAAACGTTCAAGGCGTGGGCGGGAAAGGACAGCAATATCTCCTACTACCTGAACTCACATCGTGTCGACATCGCCGCATCGATGGTCCTGGACTATGAACCAGTCAGATCACTGCATCCGGATCGAAGGGTACGGCGGTCAGTCTGGGATGTGTGCCTGAAACAGAAAATACCGTATCGCTACTCGTGCCGTGGCGGAAGAAAGATGGCTCAAGCAAGACTGCGACGGCCGTTTTCACGGCCAACTGGATAGGACCACGCAAAGCTGGCGTACATCCAAATCAATATTTTCACTGTATGTCAGGGACCCAAAGTTGGAATGTCCTCTAGACTGATCTGTCACAGACCTTGCGACGAACTATGAGATCCGAATCGACCAGGCGAAAAGAGGTTAACGTTACGACGTAGCCGACGACAGCCAAGGACAACTGATGTAGTACAACTCGTAGGTGATCCAGGCCAGGAAAACGGGAACTCTGCTCATACAAGACTTAGGTTTTATATGAAGTACCCTCCGACGAGGAGCGAAATTCAACGGCCGGACAGGTTATGGTTATATCAACTTTGGAAAATTTATCGATGCCGTTGCAGCATTGAAAGAGAACAGAGTGAGCTTGGATGAGTTAGACCGTCGAGGTCTGCCAACCCTTCGAAACACCATGGCCACAACCGCTATTCTAGAGGCTGGCCGGATATCGTTGGACGAGAAACGGAGCGTTGATATAGAAGTAGACGGAGAACCATGGTCGTTACAATAAGGGGCTTCGGCTGGTCTTCGGAGAAGAAGCCAGCTTCTATCGCGGAGCTTATGATAACTCGCCGGGCCTTCGTTCCTTTCAGGCTGCCTTTGAAAGGATGTGAGAAAAGATAGGGCATCCGTCCAAGGCGGCATCGAGCCTCGTCATTCTTAGGGCGAAGTAAGGCAGTGAACGTAATGTAGTCTCCACACGAAGCCAAAGTCTTATTCACCGAGCGAACGCGCCCGACCGCCAAGGTCCCACTTTGCGACAGATCACCGACTGTACCACGTACTAGGTAAGCATCCGCTAGGCATACGTCGGGGCCTCCAGCCATTTCGGTCAGCCAAGGATGGCGGAGTAGAACTTGATCCGAGGGATGAGTTGCGCAATTCGCAATTCCGGCAAATCCGGAAGATGGTTCAGCTGCTGTACGGATCATTGACCGGATGAAGCTGCTCTGATGACCACTAAATCTCTCGGTATTAGACGATCTTCAGTTCAAATACTTTCGAGATGGTGGAATCGCTATGCTGGCCCTCGGCGTTGTGTGGCGACAAATGTGGCGCAGTGGCTGGAGTACGCTAGCCTTCAATGCAGCGCCTCCTCGTGCGCGCGTGTGAGTTTACCTTAGTTGCATCGATCATGTACGAGTAAAGGTCTGTGATCAAGCTCTTGTTCTCGCAAAAGTCCTTGGCTCGCAGACTTGAGTCGGGTCATTGCGCGGTAAGCTGGCTGCAGTGACCAACTTTACCAAGAGCTTGTGACTCCACCCTGCGCCGGTATTGCTGTTGAGCCAACAAAGGTCAAGCAGCTCAGGGAGTACTAAACTCGTAACCGTCGAGAGATGGTATCACGATGTAGACATGGCAGGACTTTAAACGCCCATCAGATAATGCCTAGGGTAAGGTCCGTAGACGAACAAGGGTCGTCGACGACCCAGCGGCTGCCAAGGCCTCGCTCAAGAAACTCGTCGCATCCTGTCGCCTCGTCGCCTTGGATCTGAAGAAAGCCCACAGCCTATAGCATAGGAGATAAGATATCCAAGCCTGAACGGACCGTGCAACACATTCTCCTATGAAAATTTGAGTCTCTGTTCAGTCAACATCAATATTGGCAAATTTGCTATCTGAGAATGGAAGAGGATGACATCTCGAGCCTCGGCGCCAAGCGCTTCGTCGATCAGGATGGGGCAGTGCAAGATATTGCCATTCAATTCGTACTTCAAATACTCAAGACTCACCGCCTTGTCCTTTAGTTTGTTCACACTTACTCCGTATACGTTCCTTGTCTGATCTTTGATCTCGAGTTCTGCTGTTGTTCTTCCATAATCTCTTTCCAGGTTGACGACTCACGACTCACGACTCACGACTCACGACTGACGAACCACGACTTCCAGCATTTCAGGGCGCAGAGGAAATCTTTAACGGGCGCGAAAATGGGGAACAATAGATTACTGCCACCACCTATAACACTTAATACAGATGTAAGCAGGATAACATCTGTGAAGATGTTGCGCTACATCTGTTGACATGCTTCAGTTTTCTTCACCAGAGTTGGGGAGCCCTAACTCAGATACGAAAACCACGTCGCAAATGGCCCCTCACGATAATTCTTTTCTCTCAGTCAACTCACCACCTTCGCCAGCAGCAATCTCCTTGGACGGTGAAACATTACGCTCAAGATCAAACTCATTCCTTTCTAGTGCTGAAACCGCAAGGTCACGAGCTGGCTCAGACGTTACGATGCTAAAGATGAAGGATCAGCATGAAAACGAGACATTCACGGACCCTGATGCTTTGCGACCGGTCAAAGGTAGTGAGGGAGACTTCAACGTCGACGACAATCCATTTGCATTTTCGCCAGGCCAACTAAACAAGCTGTTGAATCCCAAGTCTCTTCCTGCCTACAAGGCCTTGGGTGGAATACGGGGCTTGGAACGAGGTTTACGGACTGACTTGCTTGCTGGTCTAAGTTTGGATGAAACCTCACTTCAAGGCATGGTCGCTTTTGAAGACGCGGTAACCTCGAAAGACTCAACCCAACTTGCAAATCTCGAGCTAGGATCCAACGCTGGGCCTGTTCTTTCGGATCGTCCAGTAGAAGACCGATATCGTGATCGAATACGCGTCTTTAAAGATAATCGACTGCCCGCCAAGAAATCGACCGGCATCCTGAAGTTGATATGGAGAGCGTACAACGACAAGATCCTCCTCCTGCTTACAGCAGCTGCTGTAGTCTCACTCGCTCTGGGGCTGTACACAACATTCGGCCAGCCGCGACCCCCCGGGGCACCTGCACCACTGGACTGGGTGGAAGGTGTGGCTATCTGTGTGGCTATCGTCATCGTCGTATTCGTCACGGCCATCAACGACTTCCAGAAGGAGAGAAAATTTGCCAACCTGAACAAAAAGAAGGATGATCGCCAAGTCAAGGCTGTTCGGTCCGGCAGATCGGTCATGATCTCGGTATATGATGTTACGGTTGGCGATGTACTTCATCTCGAACCAGGCGATGCTGTGCCTGCCGATGGAATCCTTATCAGTGGGCATGGTGTGAAGTGCGACGAATCCTCAGCCACTGGCGAATCAGACCTGATGAGGAAGACATCAGGTCTAGACGTCTGGAACGATCTGGAGCAAGGTACGGCAACCTCCAAAATGGATCCTTCCATTATCTCGGGAAGTAAGGTCCTTGAAGGAATCGGGACATATCTTGTGACGAGCGTGGGCGTCAATAGCAGCTTTGGAAGGACGATGATGTCGTTGCAAAGCGAGGTTGAGGATACTCCGTTACAAGTCAAGCTTTCAGGCTTGGCGGACTGGATTGGATCCCTTGGGTCAGCGGCGGCTGGTCTTTTATTCTTCATCCTCTTGATTCGATTCCTTGCCTCTCTGCCAGGCGACACTTCCTCGGCCGCCGAAAAGGGGTCCGCATTCCTCGCTATTTTCATCGTGGCCGTTACAATCATCGTTGTTGCCGTTCCCGAAGGTCTTCCGCTGGCAGTCACACTTGCACTCGCCTTTGCGACCAATCGAATGTCCAAGGAGCGAAACTTTGTCCGCCATCTGCGCGCATGCGAAACTATGGGCAACGCCACGACAATCTGTTCGGACAAAACAGGGACGCTCACGCAGAACAAGATGTCGGTGGTCGCAGGAATAGTAGGGACCGAAATGAGGTTTTCGCAGACACCGCCCACGGAATCTCCCACGGAGGGCAAGGTTTTCGGCATGTCAGCTGCATTTGAGACCCTTTCTCCAATGGTCAGAGCTCTTCTCTTACAGTCCGTTGCGATCAACTCTACAGCGTTCGAGGGCGAAGAAAAAGGCGAGGTGACATTCATCGGCTCGAAAACTGAAACAGCCTTGCTCCAGCTGGCAAGAGAATATTTGGGAATGGATTCGGTCTCGGAAGAGCGATCAGCAGTTGTGGTTGCTCAGCTTATACCGTTCGATTCTTCCCGGAAGTGTATGGGTGTGGTCTTTCGCCTTCCTTCAGGTTCCTATCGACTTCTTATCAAAGGTGCCGCTGAGATTCTTCTTGCGAAATCGACCAATGAGCTGTCGAATGTGTCTGCACAGTCGTTGGAGCAACAGGAACTTCCGGACGATGCAAGAGCCAGGGCGTCGGCCGCAATTAGCTCTTACGCCGAAAAGTCACTCCGCACTATTGCTTTGCTTTATAGGGATTTCGAAGCGTGGCCCCCTACCGATGCTCGCGTTCTCGAAGACGATCCGAAAAAGGCAAATTTTGACGACATTTTCCACAATATGACGCTTGTCGGACTTGTGGGCATACAAGATCCACTTCGTCCTGGTGTCTCTCATGCGGTCAAACGTTGTCAAGACGCAGGAATTGTGGTCCGAATGGTAACTGGAGACAATGCGGTCACGGCTGAGGCTATCGCCATTGAATGTGGAATCAAAACGGAAGCTGGTATGGTCATGGAAGGACCGGAGTTTCGAGAACTGTCGAACTCAGACATGGACAAGATGTTGCCGAATCTGCAAGTACTTGCTCGATCATCTCCGGAAGATAAACGCATTCTGGTCCAGAGACTGAAGCATCTTGGCGAGACGGTAGCTGTGACTGGGGACGGTACTAACGATGGGCCAGCCTTGAAGACAGCAGATGTCGGCTTTTCCATGGGTATCGCCGGTACGGAAGTAGCCAAGGAGGCCAGCGCTATCGTTCTGATGGATGACAACTTTTCCAGCATCATTACAGCTATCAAATGGGGTCGAGCCGTGAATGACGCCGTCTCCAAGTTCCTTCAGTTTCAGATTACGGTCAATATCACCGCCGTATTGCTCGCGTTCATCTCCGCCGTCTCTTCTCCCGAGTCACACTCCGTTCTTTCGGCCGTCCAACTGCTTTGGGTCAACTTAATCATGGACACATTCGCCGCTTTAGCTCTCGCCACCGATGCCCCAACCGAAGAGATTCTTGATCGCAAACCGACTCCAAAGCAAGCGCCACTGATCACAACGAACATGTGGAAGATGATTGTCGGTCAAGCCGTCTATCAGCTCCTTGTCACCTTGGTCCTCTACTTCGCCGGCACCTCGATATTGAAGTACGACGTCGTTGCGGATCCAAAACTGCAAACGGAACTCAACACCATGGTATTCAATACCTTTGTGTGGATGCAGATATTTAACGAATTCAACAACCGCCGCCTAGATAATAAGTTCAATATCTTCGAAGGCGTCCACCGCAACTATCTCTTCATGGTAATTAACGCGATCATGATCGGAGGCCAAATCATGATCATCTTCGTGGGTGGCGCGGCGTTCCAGATCGTCCGACTGAACGGAACACAATGGGCGATTTGCATTCTCTGCGCCATTCCCTGCTTACCGTGGGGTGTTGTTCTTCGCTGCATACCAGACAAGTACGCCGCCTTGGTGTTCGGTTTCGTCAGCAAGATCGTCATGGCCATCATGTCGCCAGTGGTCAAGGTTTGGCGACTGGTATTTCGACCAGTCGTCATGGCGTGGCGTGCCGTCTCGGCTCCGTTGAAGCGATTCTGCAGGCGCATGGTGTGTTGGAGGGGGAGGGCGGACTCCGGGGCCCTCAGGGTTGACGAGGAAGCTGCCACAGAGCTTTCGGAGACCACACTGAGGACCCCCCTGTCGAACCTCCCCCCCATCACTTTGACTACCACCGAGTAGTGACGGGTGTTTATTTGTTGTTTTATTAGCGCGGGAGGCAGGCGATCCGAATAGGTGTACTTAATAGCAATGAATATTATGATATAAAGCTGCTGTCCCCGTGCCAATGACATGCAACTGGAGGGTCCCTCAAAGGTGGGAATAAGCAGCAAGGTATAACAACAAGGGGGGCGCACACATTTCTGCTACCCAAATCATACCATGAATGTTTCAGTTTTAGATTCTTTCGTCCGAGGTCCTCCATGACCTCGATTAAGCAGAATATGCTCTAGGGAGTACTTCACCATGATAGGACACGCCTAAAACAATACTCTCCCCAAGAAGTACTAGACACTCCAAATACACCGAAAAGAAAGTGAAGACCATGGAAATCCTGGTGTAAAGAAATGAACAGCTCTTATCTTCATTGGAAAAGAAAGGCGTCAGTACCCATTGGAGACGAGGTAGCATAGAACACAGAGACTCAAGTGACACCCATTACAGCGATTCTAGGGCAGAAAACGTGCTGAGCTTGTACCTTAGGTACTCTTCGGGCTCCCTAGCGCGGCGAGACGGAAAAAACCGACGTCATACTCAAGTTTCCAATTCCTGCATCTCAACCCACGAACCTACAACTCACAACACGGTAAACGACCGACTCGATATGCTGCTGTAACGGTACAAGTTCTTCTACAGACCTCTTCGCTTCACAATGTCATCCCCCTCAATACCAACGCGCCGCAACGGCGCCTTCGCGGCCGGCAATCCCAACGAGAAATCTAACCTCACTACCGTCCAACCACGCTCTCACCAGCACAGCAAAAATAAAATCTCATCACGGGTTCCCTTCCTCCCCACCCAACTCGAAGCCATCCTTCTGTCAATCTACCCCGCAACCCTCGTCATCGGCTCGCTCTTCTCCCTCCTCAACCCCTCCGCACGGTCGGCGCCGTACAACCCCACGACGCAATCCCACCCGGCCGCCTTGGCCCCCTCGTATTTCGCGAAGAAACGCAACCTGTTCAACGTCTTCTTCGTCAAGATCGGCTGGTTCTGGACCACGCTCGCCTTCTTCGTCTTCCTCTTCGCGCACCCGTCGACCGGGCCGGCTCGGAGTTTGGTGCTGACGCCGAGGAGAGTGCAGGCCACGCTGCGATGGGGACTCCTGACGTTGTGGTGGATGGTCGTCACGCAGTGGTTCTTCGGGCCCCCGATCATTGATCGCGGTTTCAGGTTGACGGGGGGGCAGTGCGAGTTGCTTGCGGACCCCGAGGCGAGGGCGGAGATGACGGATACGAGGAAATTGTTGACGCACGCGGCGTGTAAGGCGGTGGGCGGGCAGTGGGCGGGAGGGCACGATATCAGCGGCCACGTGTTTCTGCTCGTCCTGGGTAGCGGTTTTTTGTGGATGGAGATTTTACCGGTCATCTTGAGACATGCGGGATTGAGGGAGGAGAGGCTTGTGGCTGGAAAGAATAGCGGAGTGACGAGTGCAGCACTGGAGATGCAGACGGTCGGGGATGTTGGAGACGTTGATAATGCAGATGAGCAGGAGAAGCAGGGCAGTGGCAGTGGAGGTGTCAATGCACCGTTGATCGTGGCGGGCTTGTCTTGGTGGATGTTACTCATGACCGCAGCATATTTCCATACTTGGTTTGAAAAGGCAAGCACTTCACTTCTTGATCTTCGAAACAGGCACCATTCAACACCTTATACTCTACATCAAGCGCTGACTTTTGGAAACAGTTCACTGGTCTACTCGTCGCCTTCCTCGCCATTTTCGCCGTCTACTTCCTCCCCCGCGCTATACCTTCCATGAGGCCCGTCATCGGCATGCCTGGCCTGTGAGAGTCTTTGCCACCGGCTCTCCCAGAGCCCCATGTACCATCCTGACTTGTTCAAAACATCATAGCACTTTGTACTTGCCAAACCTCCTCTGTTACATCGCTAGACATAGACACCGCAATGCGCAATGGCGATTCCAGTATCACAAATCACCCGGAATCCGACCCAATAGTCGGCTCAGTCCCTAACATCGTGTCCATATATACGCTGCCTTGTTCCCCAATCGAAAGCAAGTCAGAAACACAAACGCATCCTCGGAAACCCTACATTGATACTGTACATCTGCTCCCCAGGTCATTCCTAGAAGCAAGCGTAAGATAGGTGTTCATTCAACATGCCAATAGAGACATCAGCACCCGCGCGCACAGCAACCTCCAAGTGTCCAGTGCCTTGTAGGACAGTGACTGACGACCACCATTCCTAATCCCAAAATCCACGCGCATCGTCATCGTGCTCACATCGATTGCCTACCTCCCATCCCTTTCTGATCGTCCTCTCCGCTCGCCGTCCCTTGTACCGCAAATTGCAGGCATATGTATGCATAAGAAATCCCCTCCTCTCATTTCTTCACCTACGAATTCATCAACAACCCCCAAACCAACCCTCCCAAACCTCTAGACCCAACACTCAATATAGCCATCAAGCCAGACCCGGCTTCAACTCCATCTGTAAAATGCCGTATTTATTTCTAACTTAAGAGGGAAGACCACCGCAGATAGGTAAGTCGCTTATCTGGAGGGTCGAGAGCGTCGGGTACTCTCTCGACGGTCAGCGGTTGCTGTGGGTATAGCGATGAGTGGGTTGGTGGTGCGAATGGAGATGGGGAGAAAAAGGAGAAGAATGGGCGGGATGAGGAGGTGAGATACGGATTTTCTGTAGTGCTGTGAGTGAGAGAGCAGGAGGAGGATGAGGAGGAGGAGGAGGAGAAGTGGGTTGGAGGAGATGATGCAGGAGGTGGGGCCGTGCGGGGCAAGATTGGAGTGGAGTGGAGTGGGTTTCTCGACGGTGGTTCTACGTGGTGGTGGTTGCCTTTGCTGCTTTGGAGGCGGCAGTCTGCTTGCCGGCAACTGGGAGTTGAGGGGTATGGGTAAGTTGATTGATCGCAAGGAGTCCGTCGTTTCCACGGACAAGTAAAAGGCGAGCTTGGTGTTGAGAGAAGTTGGCGGTAACCACTTGGAGAAGGGGTCAAATGATACGAGATTGCTGGAACCTCCTTGGCATTTTTCCATCTCTCGTTTCCCTCGGGATGTTTCTCACCTGTTCGTCTTGTGCGCTCGAAGATTTAGAGATCTTTTCCAGCTCGTACCATCTCTGACGTGTTAGTCTCCCACTACTAAAAGGCAGAATCTGCAAGGTTGTAGTAAAGGGATGGAAGAGAAACTAAATGAAGAGAATAAGTAATATAGATACTGTATGAAAGAAAGATCTGCCCTCAAGGATCATACTCTATATCGTCCTGTCAGCTGATCTTTACTAAGATATCCCCACGGAAACCCACCGAGTCCTCTCAACCTCAATCTAGACCCTTAGCATGCGCACCCCTCCTTTGGACCCCCATCGCCTCTCGGCCCCGTCAAATTCACCCTTGACGGATCCGACTCGCCTCTGCCCGCCCCTAGTGCCGCCTGTCCCCCACCTGCACCGCCAGCCCCTCTCGCGTTCTTCAACGACGTTTCCGGAATCGCATTCGCAATGGCGGTAAACACTTCCGACACATTTACGCCCGTCTTGGCGCTCGTTTCGAAGAACAGAAGTCCCTCTTCCTCGGCGTAATCTTTCGCTTCCTTTGTGCTCACTTTCCTCGCGTCCCCTCCGTCACCATCCTCTTCGCCACCGCCCAGCGGCCCGGTCTCCCCATCGCTGGCGCCATCCTCTTCGGTGTCTCCTGCCAACCCGTGGCTATCGGGGCTACCGTCGTTGGTCAGGTCCAGCTTATTGCCGACCAGCGCGATCACGATGCCCGGACTGGCCTGCCGCTGGAGTTCCGCCACCCAGTGCTTGGCCTTTGTCAGGGAGGTTGGCTTCGTTAGGTCGTAGACGACCAGCGCCGACTGCGCGTTGCGGTAGTACATTGGGGCCAGGGACGCGAACCGTTCTTGCCCTGCGGTGTCCCATATTTCGAACTTGATCGTCCGTGAAGGTAGGTTACATTTCTGGGTGAGGAAAGCGGCTTTGGAATGGGGAATCAGCCTCCTCGGCTTTTGGCGTATCTTGGAAGGCCAAACATGGGAGACCGAAGAATAGCACTGGTAGGGTAAACTTACCTCCTATCGTTGGCTCCTTGTTCTCTTGGAAATCATTGTTGACAAACCGTAAGACGAGCGAGGACTGTTTGCACCCCTCACTCAGTTAAGCCTTCCATGTGAAAGGGGGGGTTTTTGCCGCTTGAACCCGAGAGCGTCGTACCTTTCCAACGGCAGCCTCGCCGAGCAACACGAGCTTGACACTACTACTTGGTTTCGGAGCCGCCGATACCGAGTCCGCCATAGGTAGAGTAGCCTGAGGAGGCTCTGGCCAAGTGCTCGTCTTGTGCGTTATTGCGCTTCCCGGATATATGGTCGCATGCAGCAGGCAGACCAGGCGGCCGTGATGCTACGGTGACACGAGGCTCAAAATGCTATGGTAGGTCGGCAATTTCTTCAGTATCCCGGTAGAGGTCGTGGGAGGTATTGCTATGAGCTCGTAGGTTATAGGACTAGTTCTGACCTTACGTTCGTCGTACGAGTTGAGGTATCTGAGGTAAGGTGAAGTAGAGAAGATGGCTCCAAGATCTCGGTGCCGATGACGACGGGTAGCTGCTTCAGGACTAGCTCGATTCGTCTTAAATCCGCGCCGCTAACACTACTGAGTCAAATCTGAAAAAAATGCCAAGGATCCAGGCTGATTAGATTGATCTCCATACTCGGGCCCTGGCTGGATGCTGAGTGGGGGTACCATATCGTTAGAAGGCAGATGTAGAGACTCTGGATTCGCCGAATGGGTCAAAGTAGGCAATGGATATTAGGATCGAAGCTCACTTCCTAAGCCACCGAGTCCGGCTTGCTCATCATCCACCGAATGGGTAACGATGAAGAAGATGACGAGAATGATGACAGAAAGTAAGTGATATAAATAACTAGCTGACAGAACTCAAGAAGTCCTCCGTAATACAAGCCTCTGAGCAGGCCACAAACCCACCACACTGCGAAGCACAGAACTGATACCTGTCTGCTTCCAGCCCCGTCCAGAGCCAATCGCTAGAAGCCTGGACGATACCGTGGGCGTCGAGTCGCACAGAGAGCTCTCGATCGCAAAGCCCATAATCCGGTCCAGAAGCGAAGATGGTGTCCGGCCCTTGCAGCCAGCTAATTGTACAGATCCCAACACCTCATGCAGGAAGAGAGCGAGTGTCGATAAAGGTCGAAATGAAATGAAATGATCTATATGTGGTATCCCCCGGTTGCCCGTCTGCCTGATTCTATATGTTGAACGCCGAGTGTAAACTTTTGATGTGCCGATGCCGGATGTAAGGAGAATCGTCGCGAAGGGAATGCAAAGTCGATGCGGTGGAAAACAGGAATATCGCTCAGGTCGCAAAAGAGGTCGCTCCAAAACGAAAGGTGTTGGTACAGTGGAATCCGACGCAGGTGGTATTACAATCTATGGGAGGGTGTAATGTAAATCACAGACTAATGCACGTTAGCCAGGGGGTCAAGATCTAATTATTGCCGAAATTGACACTTACGTTTCGCGACAATCTGCTCATCAACAGCCGACAGAAGGAGTCATTATGGTCATGGTGTGACCACGAATTGTGATTCGTGCCGCTCTGTCCAAAGTGGAAGGGTCTTGACAGCCGCATGATTGTCCGCGAAATGTTTGAAGGTACTGGTGTCATTGCTGCCCTCTCTTGGGTGGCGGCGGTTTCGGTTTGGGTACTCCGGTGGTATCGTATGCTCCTCGGCCCATGTTTGGTAGAGCGATATCTCTGAAGATCATGAAAAGGTTCTGTAGAAGTCTGGGAAGGATGAGCGGAAGATACTGATGAGAGAAAAGAATCCGAAAGACGGCTTCTCTTGGTTGATATATATCCATGGACAACGAGAGCTGACTCACACGGCTAGGGCTGTGCTTATGCCTAGAATAGCCCTTCTTCGTGTCAGAGCTGTGATTCACAAACACAGGTGCAGATGGGGCTGATGTGTGTGGTCGCTGAGAGCTGACTGCTTCTGACGTGTGCGTGGAGGAGAGGCCTCTTTTAATCCCTGAGGAATGCGGCGAGGGTGAGAGGGCGAGAGGGCGATAAGGCGTGCTCGGGGAAATTGGATGTCCAGGTTGACCGTTGTTCCAGACAGACGAGTCTGACGACAGGTCGCTTTAGAGAGGGTCGGAGAAAGGTAAGGTAGAGTAGATTGTACAAGAAAGGGATACGTCCGACGTGTTGACAAATGCAAGCCGAGGTGGGTTCAGGTAGGTAAGGTATGCAAGGTAGGTGTAAAGAGATGTATCGCAAAGCAAATGAAAAGGAAACAACTCACACCGGAAGAGAAGAGAAGAGAAGAGAAGTGACTTTGAGAAGGTCCCTGAATCAAAAGAAAGTGAGTTGGGACCCGACGGAAGGATATAGGCATTGCCGGTAAACCCCCCCTGGACAGGATGAGATTGATTGATCGATATCGATGCCCTGATCTGTTAGGTAGGGACCTTTACCTTAGGGACCTTACCTTGCAGTACATCTTGTTACAGTAGATAACGCCTGGTACCGGAAGACTCCTTCCTCATTCCTCCTTCCTTAGCTACAGTACCTACTCCTACTCCTTCTCCTTCTCCTGGTCCTTCTCTCACACCTCACAGTTGGGATTGGTTCATACTGCAAGGTACCTTAGTGGTGATCATCGCTACTAACTCGACTACTATAGGTAAGGTACCGTAAGGCACTACACACTTGCTAGGAGGGATGTACGATGATTGACCCATATCGGACCATGGTACTGTCACTAATTTCTACCTGTATATCCGAGAGACAAGCTGGAAGCAATGCGTACAGAAGCTAAGGCTTCATTCCCGTTGGTGAGGCAGAGAACGGTACCCTAAAGTAACCCAGATCTGACACAGGATTTGACGGGAGCATTTAGGTAATAATAATTTGCTTTATCCTATAAATTATTATTTTATTTTATATTATTATTTATTTTTCCATCCTTCTTTAACCAGTCTAGGACCGGGGACGGGGATGCAAGGATAGGGCACCTTACCTTACATTAGGGGATCCAAGTGCCATGTGGTCAAGTTTCGGGGGCCAGGGGGAGCTAATGTTAGGTACTTAGTAGGGTACCACCTCCTGTACTCCGTACCTATACCCTAATTACCTTATCTTTCTCGCCCCCTTCGAACTACATACAGTAGGAATAAGAGAAGAACAGCTGGACCCCTTGGGCATCAAAAGAAAGGAAGATAATAGAAGACGCATCATGGTATGTTTGAGTTCTTGGGGTCCGCTTCTCTTTCATTTGGTCTGTCTCTCGCCAGCGAGAAATTCTAAAAAGAGAAAAAGAGAAAAAGAAAAAAGCAAATTAAGTTACCTGTCCCGGTCCGCTGCATGGTCTGGGGCGGCCACAAAACGAGTTCTCGGGATTGACGAGACCCTGTCCATCTTTTCCCCCTTGTTTGGTTCCTGCAAGAGAACCAGCGGCGCATATTACGTGACCTGACTTTTGCTTACAAGGTTACAGTACGAGGGACTCACTTACTGTACGTACTTTACTGATGCAACCCTTATACATGTAATACTTGCATTCAGACTCCAGGCAGCCAGCGAGCAGACGATATACTTAGATGGTCCTGCATGGGAACACGTATTTACGGAGGAAAGGATCTTCTTGGATGCCCAAAGACGCTATCAAGATACACTTGATTCTTAGGTATGGAAGGCTTACGAGGTACTGTAAGTCTACGTAAGATAGTCACGACAGGGAGAAAAGAAAACTCATCTTACGAGGATTGGCACAAGGTTACATGCCACGGGTTATCCAACGGCAGCCAGAAGATTACACCTGTTGCTGCTGAGTGACCTTACTGGAGCCGCATCCTGGGACAAGTGTCACCACACTGGGCTCTACCCTGGCCTGCCATGCTTGCGTCACTTTCCTATTCCTTGTCATATACTGATCGTCACTCTCATCAAGCCTCACTGCTGCCCTGCGAGGCGTTTATCATCATCATCATTCAGGCGCACTGCTCCCTCTCAGGCTTAACCGAGTCTCATCACTATCATTCGAGATTGGTTACTATTGCTGATGCATGACCATGACGATGAGTCAATTACATTTCTTACGTGCTTCAAGTCTGATATCATACGGAGTACACAAGTCCAGTACGAGCAATGCCGGGTAATCAGAGCTAGAAAGACACTAGAAGAAAGGGACTCATGTCGGGAGAGCATCCGCGGTGAGCTAGGCTGCAAAGAACCCTGCTACTGCTGCAGCTATCTCAACTCATCTCACATGAATCTAACGTACATTTTTCCCGGCGCTGAGGCTGATTGTTGATCTGGCGTTGTCAGTCACCCCAATCCGTGGTTCGGGGTCTGCCTCTTGTTTTTTGGGTTCCAGCCGATCGGTACGGTACGGTAAGGTAAGCTCATGTCCGGATTCGGGGCTATGTACATATGGCTGAAAAACGCCGTACCTGAAAAATGGAAACAAGGCAAGAGTATTATATTTATAACTTGTTAGGATCGGCGTGGCTTGAGGCTACGAGAAGGCTGTCTGTATGTTTCGGTTTTCCAACCGCTTTACTCTGGTTTTCGTTTCAACTGATGGGGAGTTCGGCGAGGACACGACATCAGAAGTTCAGATCATCGCACATAAGAGCTCCCTTTCGTGGTCCGGGGTCGTACAAATAACGGAATGGATGTACGATTACACACGTGCGAACAAGGATGAAGTACTTCGTACGAGGCATCGTCTTTTCGCCCCGGGTCCGGCCCCCTTTGTTATATGCGACTTACTATGCGCAGCGCCTCAAGTGCGAATTAGCCTACTTGAACTCCATCAAGGCGGGCGGGCTCAGATGAGGGATTACCTACGAAGTATGCTAAGGCCTCATAGCCGCACATCACTCAAGCGCAACACTCTGATTGCTGGCCGCAAAAGGGCAACTGTGACACACTTATATCACCCTACGACTAATCTAATGTACCCGGGAAACAAAAGTTGACGTCCTGCTGTGGCTTGTTAAGGATTCCTGATGCTTGAAAAGTCAAGTGATCTCCCCATTGGGCAGATGAACGCACGGCAATTCCGACTAAAGTAGGCGAAGGATCCCGTCCGGCGGCAAGGGGACGAACGTTGCAAATAGTGAGAGTTTGCAGCATGTCTCAGAGATTTCGCTGATTTCGATCCTGCGACACTCCATATGAAATGATGCTCAGCGAATCCAGTAACCTCCCCGATGGTCATCTCGGAACCGGCAGGCCGTGTCCCGAGTGGGATAGACTCAGCGCCAGCTCTCCGGGGCTGAGAAGCCGAAGCTGGGATGATTGAGCGAACGCCTGTCTTGGCACTCGATTCGGGACTAATGTACTACCCGTTGGACCGGTACTGGAGGGAAACCTTGGATGATCTCATTATTCACTTCCGTTTTGCACACAGTTTGAATGCTACCGAACGATGCATACCCGAGACATATCTCCTGAGAGTACTTCGTATGCTCCCGGAAGAATCGTACAGGATCGATGGCTTGGAAAGGACGTCTCATCATACCAAGGAGAGACGAGATGCGACGGGCTTAAATGAGCTACGGTATTGGCGATATCTGGGGTAAATACCTTAGGGACGAACGGTTTGACAGGTCAAGTTCCTTGGCTTGCAGACCGGCATGCATGCACCCGGATACAGCAACTGTCTTTTGACTTTCCAATCAGCCGAGCGGCAACGACAGAACTCCAGGATGCACATGGTTCGATTGCCGGCGGTTTTGATTTTCGCACGTGGCGGAGATCTGATGTTTTCTTTTATGCGATCATGGAGAACGACGACCAACAGTAAGGTACATATATCTTGCATCCTGCGGGCTGTTTGTGAACGAGTGGCATAGCAACGATCTATGCGACTCGTCGCTACCGGGCTTTTATCGCTACCGGGCTTTTGTTTCCCATCATTTACTGATCTGTGGCCTCACGATCTGGTCCGGTGGAGATTGATAGATCTGCCAGTGATTGGTACTCTTCATCCTGCCATCTGACACGGAGATGATCGAGCCTGAGGTAGTGCGGTCATTCATTCCTCAGGTCATACGTTTCGTACAGATCATGGCTTGCCCCTGTGCCTCACTTCTGGGTAGGAGCCGCAGCTGGTGTAGATCTTTGTACTCACCTGGACTGTCGAGGATAGGTCACCAGCCCTGGGATATCGATGAGTGTAACTCGTCAACATGCGGAGGATACCATGGGTAAACCAATCCCTCTCCGATGCGTGTAGGTCTCAAACGCGCCGAGTGCTATTGCGGGACATGTTCTCTTCTCGAGAAGGACTGCATAATCGAGACAGACCTCCGATTCGACTCGAGATTCGACTCGAAGTTCATTCTGTTCGATCTGGTGTACAGGCGATGGGTTCAAACGATATGAGATACAGCAGCCACCACTGCAGCGACCTCACGATAGACATGCAATGTTGCCCCCGAAATCAAAAGTCGCTGTGTCTTCGATCCTGCAATCCTGCTGCCGGCCAAGACCATATTAGCCGGCAAGCTCATCGTCTGCCTCCACGATTGAGATGGCGGTGCCGCATATGGGAACTCCGTTGAAGACCGGGAACCGTTTATGATCCGTCAAAACATCGCCGCCACCTGCATCGATAGCTGTACAGTGATGAATCATTAGAAGTCGAGTTTGGGAAGCGCAGCTATGTCGTCTATGTCGTCGTAGATCACCAAAGTCCAAACTTGAGGTAAGAGACGACCTCTCATCCGAGTCTGCTTCTATCCGCCTCATTGTGCAGGTGGCTTCGTGGATTGAAGCTCCGCTCGCACACCGTGGACGATTCTTGTGGACTACCAAATAGCTATGCCTTTGATATCGGGACGTGTATGGTAGCGCCGCTAGATAATAATGTACAAACAGTGGTGCAGTGTACGTTCATAGAAATTATACATTATCAAATCGCTGAACATGTGCCAAGACCGCCCTTTGTAGCTCCGCCGTCACCACTCAACATAGCTCGCAACGTCAGCAGCCGTCAACCAACCAATTCCACCCCACCCACCGCCACTAATCACCAGTTTCACCACCACTAATCACCAGAAGAAAGCGTTACACGACGGACTCCCGCCCACAGCTCCGAATACTTATCCTCACCCAAGACAATGGCACCCGAAATAAACTGGCGGACCATAAATATCGACCTCCTCGACCCCGAATCCTCCGCCAACTTCGACATCTCCACGCTTGCTCCGCCCGTCGCACACGTCTCCGCTGCGGATGTGCAAAGCCTCGCGACCCAGATCCGTCAGTTGCTGAGGGGGGGGGATACGGAGGGCGCGTTGAGAGGGGCGTTGGAGAATGCGCCGTATGGTGGGGACGAGAGGGCGAAGGTATGAGACCGACATTCTGGGACTGGCGGCGGGAAGCTGTGGGATGCAGATACCGGCACCGGTTACGAGATGGTTGGATGGGTCGACGGATATTTGGGGCTGACATGCTGCTATGTAGGAAGTTCACTTAGCGACGGTCGTGGAGATACTACAGTCGATCAAGCAGTCCGATATGTCGCCGATGCTCGGCCGGATATACAAATCGGAAGGGGGGATGGACAGTCTGGATGTGCTGATGAAGTACTTGTACGTCACCAGTCCTTTGTAGCATCGCCTTGTCATTACGCATCTTCCCTAAATCAGAGGTCTCGGGAGTTGGAGTCTACGGCGCATATGCATGTTAGGGGTTGGTGTTAACGGACTCTATAGATACAAAGGCATGTCCCATACATCACAACCGTCGAACGCATCGACCAAGTCATTATCACCACAAACCACCGGCTTTTCACAGATTCATTCCAGAGGGGGCGGAGAAGGAGGTGGTCAATCAATGAGTGTCCTGTTGAGCTGGCATGAGAAACTGGTGGAAATCGCAGGTCCGGGGAGCATCGTGAGGGTTATGACAGATCGACGAACGGTATAATCTGCTGCTGGAACCGGTAATGCCGTCATTTCGTGCTCATGGCGTCTCATCGATTGGGCGTGTTGCATGGGGAATCATAAAGCGCGAACCATTACTTTCGGAAATTAGAGTGCAGCTTTTGAGAAGACACGTTCAGAAACAAACCGGTTTCTGGACGCAAGCCATTCGGTTTGATATGTTCCTTGGGCGGATCTCAATATCCTCACAACCTTAGTCCGTTTTGATACCACCTCCTTCAAGAATCTCCTTTATATTCACCTGCCCGCTTCCCCTTGGGAGCGGCGTTGGCTGGCCCTGTCCTTCCTTCCAGCCGATCATATATATCATGCGAAACGTCGCCGGAATGGTGCCGTCCTCGTTTCCGTGCAATTCTCTATATATCGCGTCGCTTGCCAGCAGCACATCCCTCTGTATTCCGCCCATCTCTCTGCCCAGTACGGCGCTTGACTCGCCCATCGCCTGCAGGTCCGTCATCAGGGCGAACGTTGAAGGGTAATCGACAATGATGTCGTCTACGTCTACGGTCAACATCTTGAATCCCGCCTTGCCGAGCAGACCACCCATGTCCCGTACGTCGGCCAGAGGCGACACGCGTGGCGAAACGCCTCCTCTCCTCTCAAGCTCCGCCAACTGCAACGAGGTGCGAAGCTCGAAAAGAGTGTCTCCGCCGAACATGACCCCTATGAACGGTGCATCGGGTTTGAGGACATGATTTATTTGTGAGAGGACGGAAGGAAGGTTGTTGATCCAGTGGAGCGAAAGGGAAGACAGTACGGCGTCGAAGGTGTCAACCGGGAAGGGGAGGAATTCTTCATCCTGTACGACTTGGCGAGTAAGATCGATATCTTTGTTGAAGGGCAGCTTGGCGTCTCGATGGAGAAGTGTAGATGAGGAGTCCACCGCTGTGAGATGGGTGATGCGGCTTGCTAACGGGGTTGAATCGGGCTTATTGGGATCTGGATCCGGGTCTGGACGGGTGAGGGCTCTTGCTATATTACAAGAGTTGGCGCCAAGGTCAAGGACGTGTGGGAAGTTGCGTTTGATATCCTGGCATTCGGACAATGAGCAATTGTGCTCTACAGCTCTCTTCGAGCACGGCCGGAAGTATACGAGAAAGCAGTCATACAAGTATCCGTTCACATAACCTTGACGCTACTTCATCCTTCAGATAATCTAATTTTCTGCTCGTTTCGACGTCTGACGCTGCACGTTCTTTCTGTAAATATTTGGTATGGCGGTTGAAGACTTGCAGACTAGGAGCTCCAGGAGCTTGTATGGCATAGCCTCGAATGGCGAATAACCGCCGCCGGGCTACCAGGGTTGGAAGGAAGGGCCGAAGAGGTATAGTTTTCATTGAATAATATGAGCTCTGTGAACAATAATGTCCATTGACCGGAGGAAGAACCAACCCACTACGATTTTGAATTTCATGACGAATGTCAACACGGAAGATGCCGCCCTGTCCACTTCCGTCGCGTTGACCGTGTCTCGCGTTCCTCCTACCCCACCTTATTGAAGATGTCGCACAAATACCCTCACAACTACATCTCCTGTCCTTGTACAGGCACTTCTGTACCGACAGACAGCTCCCAGCGTTTCTCGCAGCAACTTGGAAGTGGAACACGAGACCGGAAGCTCAATGCGTGGGCAATCGAAGAGGGGGAGGAAGAGGGAGAGGAAAAGACATTTGATCCGCGGTCACCACGCGCCAACTACTCCTTATATCCACTCGAACATCTACTCTATTGCGAAGATTGCCATGAGATCCGCTGCCCGAGATGTACAATAGAAGAAATCCTATGCTGGTTCTGTCCCAGTTGCCTCTTCGAAGTCCCCAGCAGTATGGTCAAGAGCGAGGGTAACAGGTAGGTACGAGTCTCCCCGCTGTCCTCGGATGAAGCTTAGCTTATTCGGGTCGCAGATGCCAGCGTAATTGTTTCAATTGCCCCATCTGCACGGCGCCCCTATCCGTCAACAGTCTCGAAACAGACAGTGGAGGTGTTCTTCAGGGACCGTGGGTTCTCGCTTGTGCGTACTGCAGCTGGAGCTCCGTCGAGATCGGGATGCAGTTCGACAAGCCCAACAACATTAGCGGACAGCTTGAGAAGATGAGAGGTGGTCGTATATCACAGATATCGCCCCGAGCAGTCAGGCATCTTGGGAAGGACTGTGAGAGCAAAGAGCAAGTGCCGGAGAACCGCAAAGCTATGACTCCCGACGAACACTTCTTCGCTCTCAAATCCTTCTACAGCTCGCAACTGAACGACCCTTCCACAAACCCGCTCATGTCCCCGTCCGGCGAACAAGGCTACAGTTCTCCCAACGCCCTCGCCCGTATCATGAGCATGTACACCGGTCTCGGCAACTACAGCAAAACCGCCAAAGCGAGACCGAAAGCGATGCAGGAAGCCCACGGGCCCGAAGAAGGCGTGAAGGTCTTCGACCCGGCCGAAGACGCCGACGCGATCCGCAAAATGCAACGGCTAGGCTTGGACGGCACGACGGACAAGGCGCAACGGTCCGCGCAACCGCACCCGGTACGCTTTCTGGACGATGTGAAGCCGGTGGCAACGCTGCTCCGCACCAAGCGAAGTAAACGGTGCCGGACATGTCGCCATATCCTCGTGAAGCCCGAGGCCAAAGTCCAGAGCACGCGCTTTCGGATACGACTCGTTGCGCTCAACTACGTGCCTCGGATGACGCTCAAGCCGCTCCAGCCGGCGTCCACCGATTTCGAAGCTGTGCCCCAGTCGCGCACGTTGCAAGTCCTCCTCACCCTGACGAATCCATTGTTCGACCCCGTCAAAATCACGCTCGCCACACCGACTTACACGCCTGGAAGATTCCAGAGTAGGATTACGATCTTGTGCCCGCAATTCGAGGTCGGCGCCAACACGGACGTCTGGGATGATGCGTTGAACGGCGGCGGGTCTGCATCCCGGGACGGAAGGGGAAAGAAGGTGATCGGTGAGTCGGGCGACGGCGACAAACAGGCCGAGGCGGGCAAGGTGTGGGAGAAGGGGAGGAATTGGAGCACTGTCGTTATTGAGATCACCACGCCGAGCTTGAAACCCGCATCAAAAGACTTTGGCAATCTGGGAGAAATGGAGACTCGTGAGGCGATGGAAGAGGACGAAGACGTCTTGGAGATTCCCATGTTCGTGCGGATCGAGTACGAGGCAGATACTGCGGGTGACGAAGCCGGGACGGCGGACACGGGGAAGAAGGAAAAGAGAGAATTGGCTTATTGGAGCGTGATTCGCGTTGGACACATCGTTTGAGTCTGTAATATGATACCCCTAGAGCCACTGTTCTCAAAAAGATACAAGTTTGAGAACTTCGATGTGATTGATTGTGTCATGTGAGCTGTACGACTGCTTCGGTTCGAGCCATAGCTGTACCTCGCCACAAGCTGCTACCCGTAAGGAAGCAACATCCACACACGACAGCGAGACTCCCGGAGCACAGTTCTCGCCTCGCCTCCCAACATCACCCAAGCCGACCTTCTAATACTCCGCCGGGCCACCCTGCGGAAACTCGAACCCAACACCTCTCCCCGTCAACTTCCGATAGACCTCCGAATAAGTGTCCAGCCGATAGTCGACCCCACCCCTCTCCTTCTCGTCCAGCACGACCTTCAACACCTTCGACCCATCCTCGCGAGTCCGGGTCCGCTTGCCCACAATCTCGACGGGATACACCAGGTCGGTCAGGATGGCGTCGTGCACGGCCGTCAAGGTGCGGGAGCGGGGCCGTTTCTGCGTCTGCGACGTGCGAGAGCGGTTCGAGCGTTTGGGACGGGGAAGGATGCGGCGCGAGGCGAGGATCAGGACGTGGCGGTCGGAGAATTTCTTCTCGAGCTCGCGGGTGAGACTGCGAGGAGAGTGTTAGAGGTGGTGCCGGGTATGTTGGGATTGGGAAGGTAAAATGTACCGTTGCTGAACCTTGTGGAAACCTGGGAGGAGAGGAACGGGGACGAAGATGACGATTGCTTTCTTGCCGTGGCCGACTTCGAGCTACATTGTGGATATTAAGGATCAGTACGGTGTCTAAATGTATTCGTATCCAGGCTCCCAGCCGGAGGAAGTGTAAACCCTTGACGGGCTATATGTCCAGTAGCAACACGATCGAGCGAGGGAGCTTACCTCACGCGCAGAAACAAACTGCAATGGCCTCAGGGCACTCCGCATATCAGGGATGTTGGACTCGAGGTCGTAGAGAGCATTGGCGATGCTGCTTTCCAGCTCGGACGGGTGCTGCCTCGACGGGCTGTTGGGCGCGATCTTGTTGAGAGCAGCCATATTTGCGGGTTGTGGAACCGCTGCTCCTAACTCGAGTACGTGGTGATTGAGCTTACGGAGTGGTTTTGACGTTGGGGTCTGAGTGAGTTCGTGGTGAGGCTCAAGCGAATGAAATCCGTCAAGCTGATGTGTGCGCTAATCAAGCGAGGGCTAGCGAGCCCTGTTTGATAACCTACCTCAGATACCTCACCGGCACTGGATATTCGCAATGCGAATTCGTTGCTTTGATTAACAGTATTTCAAGCTATAATCCTGTGAACAATCGACCGGAAGCAAAAATCTGCTATCCTGCCAATGTTTTCTACAAGCTGCGGTGAAGAGGGACACGCCTACATGAGGTCCCAGGCCTCTTCAAGCCTCACAAGCTCTCAGCATTCCCTTACCGTTTGCCCTATTCAGCTCCTGACACTGCTATGCAAGTCGCAAGCTCCTTGACCTTCATGTTTGAGGTTTCTCTTTTGCTCGTGTCCGCAAGGCATGTTGATTTGAGCTTTTGGCCGATCTTACCAAGAGGGTGTCACAACAGGACAATCCGACGTGAGAGTTCTCTCGAGAATCTTGAAACACAATCTGCAACCAAACGCGCCAGCCCAAGTCAGCCTCGGTATGGATACACTTTCCAGATATTGGCCGTTCATCTACATAATCTCTACCGTCAACTCGACCTCAAGATCATCATGCCAGTCTCGGATCTACGCCTCCCCAATTAATTCCAGTCCCAGGCAATCCTGCCCTTTCTCTGCCCCTCTTGCCCCTGATCCATCATCCCTCCCGCCTCCGCCTGCTTTTCCAGGGTCAATACTTCGAGTCTGCACCCCACGCTTTTCCCTTCTTCCCTCCGCTCTGGTCTCCTTTGACATGTCGCGCTCAATCCCTTCCTTCCCCTGTTATTCAGAGCCCCCGAAACGGCTACTAAACCCACAGTCGAATCCAAATAACCCCGAAGAAGCAATCAAAAATGCTCAGTCCATCTCACCGAACCTCCCACCTCCCAGGTTGACTGACTATCGACCACCTGCGCGAAAGGAGTGATAGATCTTTGCCGCTCACACCCGCCATAGCACGCAGCGGACCCGAATAATCAGAGTCGACTCAGCGAGGCCCTGCCGCGGAGCCAAGCCGAGCTGAGCTGCGATGGCGTGCGCCGCGGTCTTTCCTCTCCTTCCCCTTTTTCTTTCTCTTTCCCTTTCCCAAATCATCTCAGTTCTCTCCCTCTGGAGCAGAACATCACCGAGTTCAAGGCCGGGGCGTGGCATGTCGGATGGTAGCATTTTATCCGATGATGGGAAAATGGAACCGTGAAAGAAGAAAACGAGGGCTGAGGCGAGAAAGCTAGCCAGGAAAGAAGGAAGGTAAGGAGGATGGAGAAGGCCGGAGAGAGACGGGCTAGAGAGAAGGAAGAAGAGAGAAAAGGGGGAGGAGAGGACAGTGCGGCTGTGGATTGATACCGAGAATGTATGTATGCCGACGATGGTTGAGAGGCTGCTGAGGAGATCGATGTGTGGGTGCCATGGCTTAGACGGTGGGCTCTTTGGGGTCGTTGATGTTTGTTTCTGATTTAGGGATAATGCTTGGGTTGTCGGCGCGGGTGGAGGTAAGGTTTGAGAGTCGTTCGTGCACTCCACCGCTGGGTAAAGGGGCTTGAGAAGGAACGGACGATTTTCGTATTTTCTTTGGGACATGTTATACTTGACTGAGGTTGAAAGGAGCAACGGGGTAGGCTATGTACTTCTCAACTCGAAACAACAATCTCCATTCTGTGTAACGGTCGTTGACATATCTCAGGTACTCAATGCGTTCCAGGAGGAATTACTTCTATTTTCTTCTAGTTCCACTAAGCGACGCTATATACAACTCCTCCATACTCATTTCGCATTCCTTCTTCTTTCGTAAAGATCGTGACATCTCCCTATCAACGGCGACTTCAAGGGATCAGGGAACCAGCTTGATCTTCCATGTGACAGTTTATACTCCTGATGAGTTCATTCCAGCTCTTTTACTTGATCATATCGGTATCCATTAATAGAGCCTTCGAGCACCACTGCAAATACATCAGGGCGCTCCCATTCCATATGCAATGACGTACGTGCTTGATATTACAGCCTTCCCTCCTTCGTCCGTCTGTCTGTACGTTCAAGATCGTTGTTCAGTTTCCAAATCCTAAGGCAGGCTTTGCGACAGAGGCAGGTTCCGCGACGAACTTCCCACATATACGGTCTTGGGGTAAGACGAAACGACCCAATTCTGTGCCCCCGTGTCCCAGTTGGAGATGTCACGGCGGGTGATGTCAGCGTGGAAGATGGTGGGTTGATTGGGTTGGATGGATAGACGTTCGAAGCCTCGGAGAACGACCTTTGGATCGTTGGGTCCACCCAGGGATATGTACTGTATTCAATTAGCTCTTGTACCCTGACTTGGGTCCGAACGGGATAAAACTTACTACCTGCGGGACTTCCTCCCCGGGGACAGAGCCGGTGTTTGTGATCGTGGCGCTGACTTGGTACAAGACGTCGTACAGCTCTGCGTTCCCACCTGGTGATCCACCAGCTGCGAGGATTGGCTGAGGAGAACCGTCTTGAGACCCTGGTGGTACGGAGGCAGTACTGTAATCCGATCCATTCGCGGAGGCGGCCAGGTCGGTCGTGTTGATGTATGGGTAGATGAACAGGGGCAGGCGGGTTATGTTGGCGGGGAAGAGGTAGTCTGCAGTGTTGTTGTCAACGCTGCCGAGCATTGGCGCCGCTTGGGTCATGCCGCTGGATGGCGTATAAGGCCCAGCATTCGTCTTGCTAATTTGCAAGTTCGAGTAGCTGAAGGTGGTATAACTCAGACCGAATCCGAACTCGTACACAGGCTGAATACCTGAACGGTCGAATGATCGGTAGTCGATGAACACACCCTCGGTGAAGTCCTGTTGAGGAGCGTTCATCCCTTCATTGGGCTTGTAGAGGACGTCGGTGCCATAATCTTCTCGCTTCGCCGCCATAGTGAAAGGTAGCTTGGCCCCAGGGTTGACACGACCGTACAAAACGTCGGCGATGGCGTTGCCAGACTGTTCACCAGGAAGACCAGCCCAAAGGATGGCGGTAATGTTCGGGTTCTTGGCATAGTCGCCAATCAAAACAGGTCCGACGGTGTGCATGACGAGGATGGTGTTGTTGCAAATGGCAGAAACGTTCCTGATCAGTACATCTCCACCTTGCCAGAAGGTAAGGTTGTTGCGGTCGCCTTCGTTGCCATCTGGTGCCAAGTACCCCTCCCCGCTGTCCGAGTTCACGAAAACGATGGCGACGCTAGCTTGGCCGGCGAGAGACGCGATTTGCTTGCTGGCGTAGTTGTCGGTAATGGACTGGAAGACGTGGTTGTTGCCCACCACTACGTTCTGGATGGCCGTCTCGGGCGTGACGAGGTAAGGGAAGTTGGCCGTACCGCTACCCCATCCCATCGCCAGCGTTCCGTTGTCGCAACCACGATCGGAGCAACCGTTCGGCCCATCAGGCGGACTTCCGGCATCGTTGCCGAACACGGCGGTGAACTTTTCCATGCCGGTCAAGGGGAGGGCGTTATTGGTGTTCTTGAGAAGGACGGTGCTAGCCGAACCGATTTGACGGATCAGCCTCGCGTGCTCGTCACGGACGTCAACATGTTCGTTGGTCAATTGGTAGCCTGCCTTGACGATTGGGTGTTCGTAGCCATAAGTCTCAAGCGTCCAGGAGTTGAAGTTGAGAGGAATCCTGGTCCTGTCGCGTCCGACGTAGTAGTAAGCTGCCATGATACGGGTAACCATATCGTCGACGCGCCACTCGGGCACTGTGCCGTTGAGAACAGCGACGGTGAGGTTGGTACCCCAATAGGATACTCCGGTATCGAACGAGGTATCTCCCGGCATAGTCATATCCAAGCCTGCCAGAGCGGTGCCGACACCGGCATGTTGTGCCTGCCAATCGCTCATGACGAAGCCTTGAAAGTCCAGCTCGTTCTTAAGCAAGTTGTTGAGCAGATAACTGTTCTGGCAAGCATAGCTGTTGTTAACTTGATTGTACGAGCACATGACGGCACCGACGCCAGCCCGAACGGCATCGGCGAATGGCCTGAACAGCGTCAGTGTCATTGTTCAGATACTCGATCCAGGCGCTCTCACCATAGGTAAAGTTCGTGCATGGTCACATCGTCGATGTTGGAGCTGAGGCTTTCGGAGATATTGTAATGGTATCCTTGCGCTTCACCAGCCTGACGAAAGTGTTCTTGTTCGTTACCAATCAGATGCTTCGCGCAAGCGATGACACCCGAGTCTTGAATTCCGCGAACAGTCTGGGCCATCAGCACACCGGTGAGCATCGGGTCAGGGCTGAAGCCTTCCCAGTTACGGCCTGCTGCGGGAGCACGTCCCAATGGTCCGGCGACGGGACCGAGTTGTACGTCGACCCCCTTACCACGGTGCTCGGCACCCATAGCTTGGCCGCGGGCGAAGGCAAGTCCACGGCTCCAGGTAGCGGCGACGTTGATACCAGCCGGGAAAGCCGAGTTGTAATCAGCTGTTGGATGTCAATTAGCACCACTCAGCGATAAGCTCCAAGTGGCGAAACCTACCGAACCGGATTCCAAGCGGAGAGTCTTGCATGCAGAAACCTCGGAAGCCCAAGCGCGGAACACCTCCAGTATTGCCCACACATCTATCCAGAATCCAGCTGTTAAACGGTCAGCCGCTGGCCTCAACGTGGCATCGCCGAGTTTGACCAACATACCCGACCCCGGTCGTCATGTTGACCTTTTCCAACAAGGTCAACTGGCTGACGAACGCGCGCGCTTTCGCGTAGGCGCTGCCCCAGTCTCCAGCTCCGGAACCCCATGGCGAAGGGTAGAATGGTGGAGAGGACTGGAAGTCCTGCGTACCAGCAGCAGTTACGGGGTTGGGAGAGTTGGCACCAGGGTATGTGCTGTTAGGGAACTGCTAGAGGTCAGTAATCAATCCGAAACCCGACAGACAGATACAACGACGACAAAGGCGATGATGCGTAAGCTTTACTGTTCGAAGAGGACGTTACTGACCGGAGCTGTGGAGTTGCCCAGGCCTTTTGTTGTCGAATTGCCCGTCGAATTGCTCTGGGCGTTGACGGAGAGGGCGAGCAGCGATAGCGCCGCCGCTCGCGTTAGCCACATTTTGGGTCCGGGTGGCTTGATGGTGAATGATGTTTAAATAGGTCCAGTACTTATCAATACTATGTTAAAGTATTGATATGGTGAGACTGTGGGCTATCAAATCATGTACTGACTGACTTGTACGAAAGACAAGTCAATGATAGATAGCTATGTACGAGTACTCCCACGCAATGAAGGGGGAAAGAAGTTTCTTTCTCGTTTGCTACGGTGGAATGCCCGGGGAGAGCTCTGTACTTCTTATAAAAGATCGTCCGTATACTTTCCTCCATCCGGCAGCTCCCACCTCCCAGCTCCCAAGGTACAGTACCTACTTACAGCTGGGCCCGCAGTGACAAAGCTGCATCATTAGCCACAGTACACACCGTCGTAACTAGGCGCAACGAGTACGAGTACGAGGGGTAACAGAATCTGCCAGGGTGAATTGGGTGGAGAGGAGCTATAAGTTACAGTACTGTCAACCCCAAGCCACAACGGGACATATTTACCTTACCGTCTCATCCGTTTCAACCGCCGATTACTGCCGTCCTTTGAATCATTAGATGATAATATTTAAACAGTAGGGACAGGAAATGATTAATTGAACTGAACATGATCCAGACAAGCATGTATGTGCATGCCGGACCGAAACACAAGTAATCAAAAACCCCCAGACGGGCACCACTCTCCCCATCAACAGAGAAGCTCCCGTCGTAAAAGCGTCGATCTAGAGGAGGAGGACAACGAGATACTCGCACCAGGTCAAGCACCGAGAATCAGCCACATTTCGCTGTCTCCGCACCAACAACACTGGTAATCGATATCAAAGCGCCCTCTCGGAACAAATCCGTGTGATGAAATCAAGGAACCATTGCATCGCTTCGCCCGAACAGCTGCCGGCCAGCTGGTAAGGTCACAGTCGGAAGAAAAGAGAAAGCTGGAGGCCATTGGCCATGCATCATCTCTGGTCTTGTCGGGTGGAGTGACTTCGTATTTGTGGGGTGCAGCATGCAGCATGCAGTCGCATGGAGACGTTGAATAATATTGTAAGTGGCTTGATAGCGGGAGAAGGCGGGCAAGAACAGAATGGAGCTATGGCCGCCCTCCTCGGCCTTATTTCTCTGATCGTATCTTTAGTCCGTACCTGTACTGTAGGTCGCCGTCAACGCATTAATAATTGTAATATTATGGACCGAAAGGGAGGGAGGAATAGCTACACACCATCACATCAGCATCGTCGGCTTGCTCATGACGAATGACGAAGAACAATGATCCCGAGCTTCGTGTGGCTTACAATGACTCGTATCGGATTCATCCCTCTGATCTTCTGTGGGGGGCCTCTTCAGAGCCTTGCCTTGCGTACCTTACTCATACTCTAGTTTTCCCCGCCATGTCGCGGAGCACTAAACACAGTAGGTAAGGTAGTACCTTACTTGATGAGATGAGAGAGGGCTACCTCACGTACTGTATGTGTATATGGTCTATTCCCCGCAAATATTCCCCGCAAATATTATTCATACAAGTACACTTCGGGCCTGCTTTCCATCGTCTAGTCTCGTCCACTCTCCCCTCCTCGTGTGTACGTACTTAAGGTAGCTGTTGACGGAGAGGGTTTGCTCGCTCCCTGATGGACCGACAGCTTCGGTTCTTCGTACATGCTCGGTACGTTGGAGATACCTCGAGATGACCCAGTTCAGACTCGGTGGTTTTTCATCTCTCCGTCGACGCCTGGGTGGCCGTTCTAAAGTAGATGGCGTCCCTCGTGTGGAGCTGTAAATGCTAGGAACAGGCCCTCCCTACGGTATACTGTACAAGATGGGGCGGTTCCAGGAAGAAGAAGTCTTACTAACTTAGGGCAACTTCCCACGTCTTTACCGTTTGTTAGTTAGAAGTACTGTACACTTCGGAAGAGAACCCTTGAAACGTGGAATCGGTAGGATATAATTGCCAGAATCTGTGCATCGTACTCAAACAGTCGATAGCAATAGGAGTAATCTGAACGAAACAACAGCAACCTATAACGCTCTATAGGGAAGCACATATATATTATAAACCCAAGCCACGTCCACCGTACCATGGAAAACTCCATACCAAGCATAAGCTGTTAGTGATACCCACCCACCTCCTACCTCTCTTTCCTCGCAATATCATCCTCTTCAGATCCCGCCGTACCGGAAGCAACCGCAAGACCCTGAAGGATCTCCCTACCAAACACATAAACCATATAGGACGGAAAAACAATCCACGCTCCACTGCACCAGCCGTCAGCCCCTCAGTCCAACCACCGACGAAAGAGCGACTCACTTAGGAACGATCCACAGCCAAACCAGCTGATTAAAATCATTATGCCCAATATTGGCATACCCCGAGAAATGCTCGTTCAGCCCTAAGCCACACCATCAGCACCCCCACCCTCGAATCCACGCTACGGAAACGAAACCAAAAGCCGCACACATACAATACAACACCGTCTTACTAGCCGTCATCACCGCCGAACTAAACCCCACCAGCGCCGCCACCCCGCCCACCGTCCCCGACACGACCTTCGCCTCCCCCAACCACCCGACCGTGCTCGGCTTCGGCGCACCCCTGCCCTTCGCCGCCGACGGCCGGCCGTGTCGGTAGACGAGCCCGAGATAGTAAGTGTATAGGACGGTCTCGACGATGTTGAGGGCCGTCTGGGCGGCGGTGAAGCCGTCGTGGGCATTGTAGGCCGGCCAGCCGTAGTTGTAGTCGACGCGGCCGTAGAGGGCGTAGGGCGTCCAGAGGGGGCTGTGCAGCGCGCCGCCCGCCATGCTGTGCGGGCGGAGGAGGACGTAGAGCGTGTCCCAGACGACGAGTGGGAGGGAGACGAGGAGCCAGAGGAGGGTTAGATTGGAGGGGGTGTGCGCCCATGGCTGGCGGGTGGTGGGGGGTGTCGGGGACGTGGAGGAGGACGAGGACGTCATGGGTGGCGCGGAGGGGGGGTTGGTGGATTGGCTTCTTGTTGAGACCATGTTTTTCGGTTTGATGGGTGCAGCTGCAGCCGCCACGATACTCGATACAAGGATTTGAAGTTATCCTGTTGTCGATGGGAATAGTCAACTCGGAGCCGCGATGAGGCGTAACCAGACGAAGTGCGGGTATATCCCAAGGGTTGCCTCGTACTATCCGGTAGACGAGGGTATAGGGAGTCGTCGGTCCAATTCGTCAAAGTCGGCGCATCTGCCTTGTCAAGACTGCAGAGTATGGCGATTACGACTGCATTTGGCCCTCCGCAACGGGGTGTAAAAGTCGCAAGTAGGAGATGCTGACTGCCGCCACGCGAATGCGTGTTGACAGACTGTACCGAAATGGTATTACGTCAGCCTACCCCCATGCTCCCCTATGCCCCCGGCAACGGCTAGAGAATCAGTGCAGTTGGGCTGATCGTTGCGTGCTAATCACTGGTCTGGTGGTAGTCGAGACAAAAACTCCGTTCATGATATCGGAGCAATCTACTGAGCTTCTCTGACACAAGGCCATTGACAGCTTCGTGATGTACTATATGCTGGATCGTGTTAAGAATTAGGCTGCACATCAAAACCCTGATGCCCTCCAGCAATTGCGAAAATGACCGCCAGCTGTACTGCATCAGTATAGCCGCAGACCAACAGACAATCTGTTGCAGATGTTTCATCCTGCCGTGATCTGCCGTGGCGTAAACGTCGTGCGGAAGGTCAATTGCTTGACGAACCAAGCATTATGTAACTTCCATTCCTCATCCGGATCTGCAAGTTGGACCTGGTGGCAGAATTTAGTCGCTAATATGCCAATACTCCATGGAAGGGCAAATACCTCGAAGCGTCTCAGAAAGCTCGGCACCAGCTTATAGATCTCCAGAAGACTGATGTTCTTCCCGATGCATGTCCGCGCTCCCATGCCGAAATGAAACATAGTCCCGTTCATCTCCTTCAGCTGGTCTGGTCCCGCTTCCAGCCATCTCTCGGGCCGGTAGACATCGACCTCGTCACCGAACACCTCAGGCCGTCGATGGATGACCCATGCGTTGCAACCTACAATGGTACCGCCGAGGATATGCTCGCCACAGATCTCCGCTCCTTGTGGTGGGACTATCCGTTCGAGGGTTAGTCCGGCAGCAGGATGGAGACGAAATGCTTCCTTCACACAAGCGTCCAGGTAGGGCAACTTTTGCGATTCCGCCCAAGTGACGATTCCCGTAGACCGGTTTTCGATGGTGCCATCCTTGACCGCGCCAACGATCTCTTCCAAGAGCTTTTCATAACAGCGTGGGTTCTTCAGAAGATAGTAGAACACCGCAGCCAAGCTAATCGCCGTCGTTTCGGAGCCAGCGAAAGCCATGGAAACCGCTAGCGTCAAAACCCGAGCGTCGGTCATGAAATCGGGGTGGTCAGCCTTTGCTTTGAGAAACATGGAAAGCAGATCGCCCCGACGGTCAGTAAAGGTGTCGTCCCCTTTCCCCTTCTCCTTTCGCTGCTGCATTTCTGCGAGGCGTTCGTTCATATGCTTCTTCGCAAACGTAACGACGGGGAAAGTAAAACTCATAATACCGAGCTTGTCCAGAAGTCGAAGGATAGGATTCTTGAGTATCAGCAGGTCCAGCCACGGCATCTGGCCGATCTACCAGAACCGTCAGGAGGCTCTTGGTGTTCGCCAGTGAAGAAATGCATACCGGAGCAACGTAACTGAAGAGCTTCCCCAAGTACGACACCATCCCATCGACATCTTCCACCCTATCCACGAATCCATGTCTCTTACTGTACGTCATCTCACCGATCACGTCAAACGCATAAAACTGCAGCCATTGTGCAAAGTCGCAGACAGCATTCTCGGAAGCAAAGTGTCTTTGCGTTTGGTCCAAGAAAACCTCAGTCGTCCTGTCGACAAACGGTTCGTACTGAACGAGTGAGCTCATCGAAAACGCACTGTTCACGCAGCGCCGAAGGTTGGCGTGGAACTGTTCGTCCGTAGTGGAGAACATCGAAGGGAGACGCTCGCCTTTCGACATGGCTTGCTGGACGGGATAGAAACCAGACTGTCGTCTATCAGCGCCGTCGAAGAAGCTCGTAACTCCGCATACAGACTTTGGTGAAGCCCTTATTCAACCCGTAGATTTGCTTCAATGCCTTGGGGTCGGAGAACGACAGGGCGTTTGGGCCGAGCCGGACAATGTCGCCATGCTGCCGATGGAGCTTCAGCTGCGTGATATCCGGTCTTCTGCCCCACACGTCCACGAACCGCCACCAATCCGTCACGGACGCAAGAAATGGTCCAGGGTACTTCTGTAGACCATGGTTGAATCGGTTTGACGCAAGATATGCGATTGAAATGATGAGCAGCACGCCCAGACAATGCTCCAGCAAGAATGGTAATAGGTATGAAAGCATGACGAATGTTCACTGGGTGAATGTATCAACGAAATATCATCTAGCTGGTTTACTGAGTTTAACCCAGCTATGCTTCGCCAATGCTGGATGAGAGAAGAGGTGACCATTATATGGAAAATACGCAGACACATATGAACCCTCTTAATGATAGGTTCAAGATAACATAACGGCACTTATTGGCCAAGGAATCCCGAAGTAGTTGTCAGCTTATCCAGCCATTTAGGATCTGGAGCTGTGCTTCGGAGTTTGACGATATGACATGTCTTGGCCGAGCTGCATCGCGCACGTTATTCTTCCCGCGGTCAAAGCGTGGATCTGGATCTGGATCTGGACTTCGACCTCTAAGAAGAACAATTGCTACAAGCATCTATACATCACGGTCCGTCAGCGTGCTACATAGGTAAATGGAATTATTGCAGAAGATCTACCGTAGATGTTGTCCTGATATAGTCTGGTAACTGTGGAAGCCTCCCGCACAGTTGTGACACCCCGGCAATTGATTCTCTCCACTTGCCGGCGAGAGCCAGGCCCGGAGAAAGCGGCATGTATGATGGACGTCTAGAACAACAAGGATTTCAAGCCCTAAGCCAATTGGTTTCAATCTCGTAGTCAATTGAGCAAGGCTCTGACAATCTCCGGTACCTTCCTTCAACTGCTTCTGTTACTCTGGATTGGGGTTTCTGCCACGGCATATTGCAATTGGCGATCTGCCCGAGTGTGTAAGATAAAGATACAATGACCACTGATCAATCCATAGCTGTGGATTTATTCGTATATACATCCTCTGCTCCGCGGATAGAAAATTACCTTTTGACTTTTACTTTCTTCCCCTTCATCAGCCCGTCAACCGTGACTTGCCCCTTCTCCTTCCCCTTCCCAGTGTTCACCAAAATCTCCCTCTTCCTCTTCCCCGGCCTCGCCTTGATTCCAGTATCCCCAGCCTCATCCTCGACCCCATTGTTATCATTATCCCCACCTCTCCCCTCACCCCCTCTCTCCGCCGCCTCGCCCTCATCCTCATCAACGCCCATATCGCCATCGCGCGTATCCACATCCTTCATGATTCTCGTCTTCGACCCACTCATTGCCGCCTCAATCGCATTCTTCCCCTCTGTCGGGCCCTCGCCGTCATCAGGAAACAGTTCCCGCCACGTGCCGTCCAGAACCTTGGGATGATCGCCATACAGCCCCACACCATAGGCGCTCTTCATCGCCTTGATGCAGACGGTCCTGCGCTCGTCGAAATCGAACATCGGCCTCGGATAGACCTTCACGCCCCCTTCTTCCGCGACCGTCGACCCGTCACCGCGGACCAGACATCCCGCTCTCTTCTGGTCGACCACGGGTGCCTTCCACGGCTCGTAGATGTATTTGGCCGGAAAGTCCTTCAGCTCAGGCACATAGTGTCTAACGAACTTGCCTTCAGGATCCCATTTCTTCGGAAACGCAATGGGCGAATAGCAGCGGAAGAACTGCGAGAAAAAGGCGGCACAGGCGAGCCATTGCCAGTTGCCGATGTTGCACGCGGCCTCGTGGTCGATGAGTCATTCCTCAAAGACCTCGGCGCCGCGCTCCCAGTCAATGTAGCACCCTCCCCGCGTAAGGAAGCAGGCGACGGCGTGCCGACCGAGGTGGTGGAGCCAACCTTCGTGACGTAGTTATCGCATCAGGCCGTCGATCCACGGGAAGCCGGTGATGCCGTATTTCCAGCGGTGGAACCACGTCTCGGCAAGGGGCGTGTCGGTTTGGTAAGAGCCGTTTATGAGGCCCGTTTGCGGGTCGATTTGCGAGAGTAGATGCCACGGGATGAAGCGGCAGTGGGAGTTGCCGTATGACTGACCGAACTTGTAGCCTAGCGAGGCTTGTGCGCCAAAGTACATGTCGCGGAAGAGGAGTTGGCCGGTAAGGCTGGTGGGCGGTTGAGAGGCTTTGCCGGCGTAGTTGGTGACGACGTCTTGGGCGCGCCAGTAGAACAACCGGCAGCTGAGGGAGCCGAAATGCATGTGCGGAGATAGGAGGGTGGTGGCTTGTGGTAGGAAGGCGGTCGGTGCTGTTTTCGGTTTCTCGAATGTCGCGGTGTATTTTTCGTTGGCGATGATCTCGTCTAGTGCTTTCAATGCAACTGTTTCGCCGCCGCGATGGGACGTAGTTGCTGGTTTGAGGCCGAGTTCTTCCATTGTCGGTACGGCAAAGTCGCCGTTTGGTCCTGCGAGTTTAGCGTAGGATATTTCTTGGCCGTCACGTTGGATGGCGTTGATGTCGGGCTCTTGAGGAGGCTGATTTTGCTCAAAGTCAAGGGTCGTCTCCCCGGGGTCTGGGATGGTCAGGGGTGCTGGGATAGGACGAGGGATCTCGCCCACTTTGGGGCCTGCCTGTATTGAATCAATCAAATGGCTGCAATCATCGGTCTCGTAATCATGAAAAACGTACACGCTGCACTTGGGTGATGCTCATTGTCGGCTTCCCACCATTCGCCTTGACTAAGTCGTCCGAGTCGTACAGGGTCCTCCCACATCTGGTAATCACCACAACGCCTGCCTCCCTCGCCATATCCATAACCTGACCATCTCTCTGTCGCCCATATGCATCGGTATCCTTCTCGAAGACCAGATGCGATATCTTCCATGCTCTGAACAGTTTCGGGAGAAGGGTAGTAGGTGCTTCGCGAATGACGAATAGCTTCGACTTCTTGTTCAGTCGCGTGAGGGAGGCTGAGAGATCAGATTGACAGTCGAGTCTAAGTTCAACGCTGTGCATCAGCAATTGCCCAGACATCAATGTTGATGTCTCATTGTGATCTTACAAGTACTGCCATCGATTCGGCCCCACTCTTGCGCGGTAGACATAATGAGGATCCCAGCACCAGATGGGATAAAGACATTCTGGTTGAAGATCGAGAGCTGCTTTCAGCGCGGGCGAGTCGTGGAGACGTAAGTCGGTACAAAACCAATAGATCACCCTGGGTTTGGACATTGCGACAATAGATCCGTTAGCTTTCTTCGCGCCTTCGAGATGTCGGCGCTGCGGTACGTGTTCAATTGTAGAGATGGATAGGGTAATGCTACATCAATATGCACATTGACCTTTCAACCGCTCGAGAAGGCGGGAATGCGATGAGCGGCGCAATGGATGTTGCGACAAGAGGAACGCCATGGTTTATTTCCGGCCGCCTGAGCTGGCTGGAATGGATATTTGTACCTTACCTTACCGTACCGTTACCTTCTCGATGATGTCGTTAAGTTTGCAAGTTTGGGTTTAGCTTCGATGCCGAAGATCTCGCTAATCTGATCGGTGGAGACGGGCCGAGATGCTCACCTTGACCGATGCAGTAGAGAACTTTTGCAAAGTGTAAATTTTTATTTGCACTTCTGACATAGGTTTAGCTCAGATTCAAAGTGTTAGTCATTTACACAAAGTGAAAACAGCTAACACTTTGACCCTTGTTTTGCCTGCAGTTTATACTTTTTACACTTTGTCAAACATAGAAGAAGTGACTAGTGAAATGAACATGTAATCATAAGTGTCTAGCTACTCTATGAAAATGTAACCCTATAAGAAGATCTTTAATCAATGAAAGAAAAAACTTTTATTCATAGTAAACTGTTTATTCTAGCAAACTCTGCATGTTCTTAAAATCTTCATAGAGCTTCAAAATCACTAAGATAACAAAATAAGACTAAAAGTTTAATATACTTTCTTAGTTCATTTTGATGACAATGAAATAGAAAATAAAGACACACTTTCTTTATTTATAAAGTCAAAAAAGATATGTTATATCTTTGATTCAATTTAAATGAATATCTCTTAAGTTTTGAACTTAAGTGTCATATCATTAGATCATAAGATCTTTCACTGACTGATGAGACTCATAAAATTTGTAAAATAAGTAAATTTCAGTGTTAAAAGTGACTTTATAAGCTCATTAATGACTATATTGTTTGTTAAGATGTAATTGAGATGAATAAGTCTGCAGAATTTAACTTTTCTTATGAAGTGATGATGTATGTTAATGTACTTCATACAGACATAAAATTCAGAATTTTTAGTCAAAACTATAATTTTCTGATTATGTTAAAAGGTGGCACCACACTAATAGCACAGCTATTATGAGTTATATATTTAACACTCTCTCTAACTCACAATCAGCCTGCAACTGACCTGCAGGTGTAAAGAGTGTGCACAGACAGTGGTTCAAACTCATGACCTTTTGAACTTACTCTCTCACCATAAACTTGAACCACCAGCAGAGGTGACCTAGGCGCCACTTTACATAAGTTATCATGCACTAACTTGAGCTCATAATCTGTTAAAAGGTGACATCACACTAATAGCACAGCTATTGTGAGTTATATATCTAACAGATTATTCATTTAAATTATAACTATTCTAAATCTCTTTAACTTTAACTCTTTAAGTAATCTCTGCATTTACACTGCTTTCTTTGTAGTCTTCATTAAGATCATATATTTCACTTTATAAAAGAATAAGATGACTGTTCTTTATCTTTTTAAACTTTAAAATATTGATTCATTAATTATTTTAAATACATACTCTAATATAAATCTTCTTAATTCAAGATCTTCTTCTCAGTCTGAATTCAAATATTCTAGCAATTTAAGTTAATTACTTAATTTATACTTAAGAATGATGTCTAAAATTCTTTACACATATTAAAATACTTGCTTTAAAGTCTTTCAATGTGTATTGTTAAAATTATGTGCAAACTGATTAAGAGTTAACATCATATATGTAATGTTGAGTTAAGTTTGTGTCATAATGTACATAAAAGATTTTATAATCTTTTAATATTAAGTTATTAGCTTTAATTCAGCTGTTCTAATAATCTTTATAAGATAGATTCTGAATTTCATTAAAGTTATGACTGTCTTAACATTCTGTAGACTGAAGTCTTTGAGCATCTCTATAAAATAGATTTTCTGTAACAGAATAAGCATTTATAAAGTTCTATTTTGTGTAATTAGCATTTCTAAGTAATGCTTACACACTCTGCAGTTAATTATTTCAAAATAATCATTTAATTTAATCTTAAGATCTAAAGTTTCATTCTTATTTAATTTATATATAAGAATATTATCAACATAAACAGCAATGATTAAAGTTTTCTTTTTAAACACATTATTATCTGTGTAAATCTGTGTGTATCTGAGATCAACAAGAAAGCAGTGTATCATCTTATATCATAAATAAAATGACTGTTTTAATTTATATAGAGCTTTCTTCAATTTATATATCTTATCTTTCTCTTTTTTATATTCAATAAATTAAATTACATAGACTTCTTCTTTCAAATCACTGTGTAAGAAAGCTGTTTTGATGTTTATTTATTTTAATTCATAGTTGTAAAATGCAGCTATGACAAAGATAACTTTATAAGTCATTGATTTAACAATTATTGCAAAGATCTCTTTGTAATTAATTTCAAATCATTGATTAAATTCTTTAACTACTCATTGAGTCTTATATCATAAAATTAAGCTATCAGATTTTCTTTTGTAACAGTAGATTCATTTATTCTTTAAAGCTTATTAATTAGATAACAATGTCTTTAAAGTTCATGTAAAGTTAATTATTAACAAATTATACTCACTATTCATTGCTTTCTTTCAGTCTTTCAACTTGTGACTTGCAATTATCTATTTAAATGTCTAAGATTCATTCTCAGAGTCTTTTTTCTTTCTTATGACATTGATGATCACATTAAACACAGTCAGATAGATCATGATTGCTTTAAACTTTAGCTTTATAAAGAATTATCTTTCTCTTTTAAAGTGTCAAGACTTAGCTGATACTGATCTGTCAATTATAAAGAAAATATCTATAACATCTTCTTTTTCTTTCTTCATTTCTTCTAACTGATTTGACAATATCTGTATGAAAGAGTATGATGACACATACTTTAAAGATAATGACAATGATGAAAATTAAAATAAAGACAAGAAAGATAGCTATACATCTTCTTATTTTACATTAATGATGTAAGGTCAGATGACTCTAGAAATTGAGACTGCAACTTTAACATTATAGATTAATGAATCTTTATTAAACTATACATTTCTTGCTTTAATTACTCAGTCTATCTTCTTCTTTTCAGAAAGCTATACTCTATATTGATTTCTTTCTTTATATTTAACAAGAATTTTCTTATTGCTCTGAGATTCAAATTTAGTTCTCATTGTTTAGATCTTTTTTAAAATATACATGTATACTGTGCATTCAAAACACTGAAGATATCTAAGATCAATGAAATTCATTAATTTATTTTTATTAAGAGATTTAAACAGTAACTGAATTGAGACTTTGTTGTTCTTAAAAGCTAACATTAAAAATTAATTAAGAAGATAACATACTGTTTTGACAGTCTCTAATTATAGAGTTTTAAAGACTTCATTATTTAAAATTATAATTTTAACTTTTGCTATCAAAAATTCATTACTTTTTTCTGTCATTTCATTCTGCTCTAATTCATAAGAAACTGTTGTTTCATAAATAATTTCTAGACTTCATAATTATTCAATGATGAGCTTATTCTTAAATTTCTTTTCATTATCAAGTTGTATCTATGCAATTTGTAGATTCATCTGAATAAAAAGTATATTAAGAAATCATTTAATTTTATCTTTTGCCTAATCTTTCATTTTCATATTATAAACATATCATCAGCAGATAAGATCATCTATGAAGACTATATATTACAAGAATTTATCATATGCTTTCAGCATAACAGAGTCAACAATGTTAATGTAAATTAATTTAATTATCTTTATAACTCAGTTTTATAATTTTCTTAAGATCTTTTTCTTTTAATTTGTTCTCATATAGACATCACACAAGTATAATAGTGTTCTTATAAGTTCTTATAAGTTGAGCCTCACTATTTCAGAATTTTTTGATATATTGTCAAGACTTAAATTCTTTATATAATTAAAATATCAGTATTAAGTAGTTCTTAAGATCTTATTATTTTTAATAACTGACATAATTTTATTTTTGTTCACAGCATTTCTCATTGTTAAAGTTTAAAGATAATATAACTTATCTTTATATACTGTATAATTAAGTGTACTCTTTACTTTATTCTTTAAATGTAGTAATTCATTCTTAATTTTAATCAATATTTCTTTCTTTTTAATTATTTCAATTAAGAAGAGATTGAGCTCTATATTAAGTATAAAATAAACATTTATTAAAATAATATTTTAAGTCTTTTCATCACTGTTCTTTAGCTATAAATCAATCATTTCTATCTCTTAAGCATGCATCACTTCAGACACTTTTCTTATAGAGAGTTCATTGTTAAACTAGACTGAGTGTAAAGTTAAGTTAAGTCAGAAAAAAGTACATCTAATCTGAACCTGCACTAGAGTTCAGGTCAGATTAGATCAAATTTATGTATAGATTAACTTTATTTACAATCTGTGCAGATACTCACATGCAGGTAAGACTAGCCATTATGAGTAAGGTCAGAGCTAAAGCTCAAAAATGTGAAAGCTTATTGATATATTAGTTATAATAAATTACATCTTAACTAGTCATATAGAGATAAATTACATAGTTGCAAGATATATTACTGAATAAGTTATGAAAATCATGACTTTTTGTGAAGATACACATTAGAAACACACATTAGTAAGTATGTGTATGTACTTACTAAGCACATATACATACTTACTAAAACTATATATAATCTGCAAAAAACTCATAACTCTATACAGATTAGGTCAGGTTAATCTGCACTTAATTTAACTAAATAAAAGTTAACTTAATTTAACTCAATATCTGAACTCAACTCTGATTTACATAATCTATAGACAACTTGTATACTCAGTCTATGTTAAACATTTTGATCAAGCTAAATGCAGAGAGATCACAATATATATATTGTATTGTGTTGAAGTCAGCTATTCATGATATCTTATTAATTATAAAATTATAGTTCTTTATTGCAGTCAAGATTACTGAGTTCTTATTATATTGCTTATCTTTAAAACTTAAAAATTTCTTTTTCTTTTTCTTTTTTTCTTTTTTCTTTTTAGTCTTTTACTTCTTCTTTAACTCTTTAAATATCTTTTCTGAGTGTAACTTTTAGCAATTATTCTTGAAGTAAACTACTTTCTTACAGTAAATGTATATCTCATTCTTATTCTTATTTTTACTGATATTTCTCTTCTTATTCTTTCTCTTCTTATTTTTATGATTTTTCTTTTTACTCATTAAAGCAAGCTTCTCATTCTCTTCTTTAAGATGTTCTTCATTAATTAATTTAATAATTAAGTTATTAAGAAATAAGATCATATTATGAGTCTTAGAGCATTTTATCATTACTTATTGAGAATAGAAGAATTTTAGATTTAATAAAAAAGTAATAATCTTTAAAATTTCATTAATAATAAGATTGAAGACTGCAATTTCTCATAAAAGTGTCTTATACTTCAGAGCATAAGTATTGACAGAGAAGTATTGATTAAGTTGATAGATATATAAATTGTTGAATAAAATATATTTAAGATTAAATCTATAAAATAAATAAAGATATATAAGATAATTTTACATTTCTTTTGCTGTTTTTATGTTATCTATAATGACAGTGATCTTCAAGCTGACAATAAGAACAATAATGACTGTGATTTTATTATTTTATATAATTTAGTCAGCTTAAGTAACATCAGTTAAGACTGTCAATGTAGTTATTGTTGTTTTAAATATAAATTCTTCAGTCATTACTGATTAACTTAAAACATTTAACTTTAATGAAGTTTCAACATTACTTTTTATTATTAAATCTTATAATTCAGTACTCATCAAACTATATTTAATCAACATTCTTCATGATGAGTAGTCTGTCAATTTCTTAAGTTTTGTAACTTTTGAAAATGTAAGATCATATAATATTGTAGTTATTTTGTATGATGAGAATATTTAAATTGATGATGAAGTTATTTTTGATGTAAAGATTCAACTTTGAAATGATTGTAAGAGTTGTTTTTAACTGTTTTATTTATGAATTTATAATGATTTGATGTGAATAACTTCTCATTATACATCAAATTCACTTTATTTCTTAAGACTCTTTTTAACATTCATAAAATAACAATAATAATAAGATGTTTTTCTTTCATCATTTTGAATAGAAACAAATGACTTAATGAATGAATTTTAAAGAATATCAATACATATCTGAACTCATAATCTGTTAAATATAGAAGAAGTAACTAATGAAATGAACATGTAATCATAAGTGTCTAGCTACTCTATGAAAATGTGACTCTATAAGAAGATCTTCAATCAGCAAAAGAAAAAACTTTTATTTGTAGCAAACTGTTTGCCTTAGCAAACTCTGCATGTTCCTGAAACCTCTGTAGGGCTCTGAAACCACTAAGGTAACAAAACAAGGCTGAAAGTTTGACACACTTCATTTACAGTTGGTGGACCCTGAACTGATTACTTTTGGAAGATAATTACACGCTAGTATTGTAAATTCTGAAGTGCAAAAAATTATTTGCACTTTGCAAAAGTTCTCTAAGTAAGGTTATCAAACAGAGGTATGATCCATCAATTACCTACCTGGGGAAGAGGCCAGTCCAGGTGTTGAGAAGATGCATCAGCCCAATGAAACATGTACAAGCACGTAGCCAAGATGCGCCCAGAAGTAAATATAACCCGGGAGGATCTCGTAATGCAATATGCAATCCCGAAGAGTCGGTCAACTCTCGAGAACATCTCTTCGTCATATATAACTGTTCGCAAGAATGTCACCCAACAACACTCTTCAGAGAAACAGCCTTCCCTAGTATCGTGGAATCACGACCCCTCGCTCCGCCAACCTTACCCGAGGCAGCGCCACCGCTCTCCAAGCTACTACTCCTGGATCGTCTCCCCTTCCCTCCGCCCAACATCTCGTCCCTGACTTCCTTCAACAACCCCTTACCGTTCTCGACCTTGCCTAACCGTGCTGCCAGAGCCGTATTCTCCCTCTGCAGCTCCCCAACCTGCGCCTGCAGAAGAGCCCTTTCTTTCTTGACGACGTCGAGTTCAGCTCTAACCTCTTCCTTCTCCCTCGACAACCTTGTTTTTTCATCTCTATCCTCTGCTCTCTTCCTCTTCTCCGCCAATTTGGCGGCGTCCTTGCTCTTCTTGGCCTCCAGCTTCGCTAATTCTCTCTTGTACTTGTCCTCTTGCTTCGCTACCTCTTTGGCGTGCTTCTCTTCCGCTTTTTGGATAGTCGCTTGCTCCTTGGACGTCAACTCCTGGCGGTCTTTCAGCTCCTTCTCACGGGTCTTGGCGAGCTTTTCGTCCAGCTTCTTCTTGCGCTCATTGAGCTTGGCAAGCTCCTTCTCTTGCCCGACCAGAACACCATCTTTGTTGTTGGAGGAAGTCGTCTTCGAAGAAACGGACTTGGTCTCGCCCTCCTCGTCGCCCAAGTGTGAGTCGGCGCTTGCAAACGAAGCAACGGACGAAGCATCTGTCACGGAAATTGCATCATCCTCGTCTCTCTGACCATTCGTCATTGACTCTCCCACTTTTGGCGGGCTCGAGGGTTCTGCTGGCGCCTGATGGCCAGGAAGATGATCCACAACGGTTTTGGGTGCATAAGTCTCAAGACCAGCATACGCTGCATTAGTAAGGTTTTGAAGCATACCGCCTTGGGTTGGCGCAGCTGAAGTGTGTTGCGGTGGTTCGACCAGGGCATTTTCCTCCGACACATTCGCGTCGTTTGTACCTCCGTTTAGACCTGCCAGATGACCATTGGTTTGGTAATCTCGCAGCTTCTCCTCCTCGTGCAACGCATGTTGTTGGTTTAATCCGTCCACTTGAGCCTCATCCTCTGACTGCTCCATTTTGCACGCCCAATCCAGAAACTTCCCTGCGTCGGCAACGATACTTGAGGGTGTCCCTCTCTCTACCATCCACCTCGGCACACTCCCGCCTGGATCACTGCGTGTGATCATTATCCATTCGACAGGATTAGTCTCCGCTTCGTCATCTTCGCCCTGATGTGTGTCCAACTGCTCGCCCTTTGCTGTTTGACCTCGGGATTCTGCAAAGGATATCGTTTTACCTCGTCTCCTACCATCTGACGTTTGTGTTGAGAGACGTGCGGCGTGGTCATCTTCACTGAGCTTGTCGACGCTTGCACCGTCCTGGTGCAGTGGAAACGTATGCGACTTCTGGCTCGCATTTCTTACTATACCCTCCTGGTTGACCGTTGAAGATGCCGGCTGTGATCTGCCTGCTTTCAAGAGGTCTGTGGTCGATGTCGACCGTTTCGGTTTGACTGGGATTTCTCTGATGAATTCAACGGACTCGTACTCCCCCCTTATGAAGCCTTCCCGAGGTGGGCAATTCGGATGTATGCAAGGCCTAGAGATGACCATGAAGTGGCGTGGCTCGTGAGTAAAGTCATGATGTAGTGGTGAGGACGGTTGGGTGGAGGACGAGGATGAAGCGTCCTTGAGCGCAGTAGACGACGTCAACAAGAGGGTGACAAAGTCTCGAGGTGTTGTAGGACCAGGAAACTGAGCGGATAAATGGTAGACTGTCGAAGCAGCATCAGCAACGGTATTCACACCTCTACTCTTCGTCTCCGATCGACTCACCATCGACTTTCCCCACGCCATCCACATTGATGCTTTCCACCCTCCTCTCACCTCCAATCCCTCGGATATTGCCCTCACCTGGCCCCCCCTGTACCTTCAAAGACTCGGGAAACTCCCTTTCCAAACTCTTCTTCCACCGATTGAACCCCAGACCTTCATGGACGCTCCGTCTCGCGAACCACGCACCTTTACTGTCCTTGCTCGAGAGCTTGAACACGGCCATGCCCAAGGGATTATCCTTCGCCGCCAGTTTGATGGGTTTGCCCCATTCCTTCTGCAGGGCGGCATATTCGTGGGACGGCGGCGGGGTTCGCGCCGACGAGGCAGAAATCTGGGATGCACCGGATGCGGTAGAGGTGGTGGTGTTGGAGCGCGAGCGAGCTGCACTGGTCTCCTCGGCCGACGGTGGTGGGACCGACTCGAGGATGACTTGGGATTTGGCGAAGGCGTCCTGAAGGTACGCTTTCCGTTCGGATGTTTCCTGTGGCACGGAGGAGAAGGGCGTGGGTGATAGGGTCTGGAGAGCGGAGTGGAGAGCTGCCATGGTTTCTGAAGTTGTCAGGAATGTCTGTACATGCACATTCGATGTCGTAAAGACCGTCAATAACACTGGTCGGTATATTTGGAGGATATGTGCCAAGGGATCAGAGACCGGTTTGTGTGGGGTGAATGACGCAAAAGACTGAGAGGTCGCGCTGCGGCCGCTCAAGTTGGAGTGAAGTTTTAGACAATTAGATGAAGCGTGTATTGGTGTAGATGTCCGATGGGGTTTTACAAGTTGCTGCTATCAGATCAAAGAACCTTGAAATATTGTGGGTAGAGCTGATTACCATATACAGCTATTCCTAGAATGTTGGCTCCTCGGTTCGCTCAGAACTTTTTGCAACTTTTTTTTGAAAATCACACTCAAATTCAGTGTTTTGATGTTAAAATCACAATAAACAAATAGTTTGCATAAAACTGAATAGACAGTATAACTATATATATATAG